>Ga0299913_10000008_pt1 | contig 91145 bp, 135 predicted proteins | sample RVTome_9_FD_201360 | JGI IMG/M metagenome (GOLD analysis project Ga0299913, IMG submission 201360) | Soil microbial communities from uranium-contaminated site in the Upper Colorado River Basin, Wyoming, United States - RVT155D38 (version 2) ... | reverse complement strand
GCGACGGTGGCAATCACCCCAATAGCTCACATCGGCGCTGCGGCCTGTGCGACCGCCTGCGCGAGTCTGTCCTCGATGCCAGCTATCAGCCCGAGGCGCCTTTTAACTCTGGCTTTGACGAGAGCGAAGAATAAAGCCGGCGGAAGCAGCCATCTGCGCGACTAAGCGCCACTTCGTCCCAGCAGGCGGTCTACTATCGAACGCCGCGGCGCCGGCGATAAATTGCTCTCGCGCGTAAAGCCCCACCAGCCGCTGGTCTTGCCTTTTTCGTCGTACGTTTCAAAGCGGTAATAAATCTCCACTTCGGCGGCATCATCGATCGGCGCTATAATGCGCGCTCTGCTGCCGGCGCGGATGCGCGGCTGATGAAGCGGCAGCCTTGGGTTAACGGTGACGATCTCTTCGACGATCTGCACCTCATCGCCGGCGGCAAAGCGGCACTCGCGTCGTGTCTTTAGTTTGCGCGAGACCTGGCGCAATAGTGGATGTCGACTCATTGCTCGCCTCCGCAGCGCCGACACCAACGTGCTGCTGATGGATGCGGTGGCGGCATGGCGACCAGCGCGCGCCCACCGCAATCGCGCCTTGTGTGCAGGACCACTTCCTTGCCGGCTGCATAATCGAAAAGATCGGCAACATAGGCAGTCCCCGACGGCCGCGGAATATGGCCCCAGCTATGATGTGTCCAGGTGCCTTTGCTTATCTCGCGTGCTTCGCTAAAAGAGCGCGGATCGTAGTAGACCCGAATACTGCGTAGACCGCTTTTTGGATCCTGCCGTTTAATCGTCTGCGGGAAGGGTCCAGTGACGCGATCAAATGTCGGCTCAACCATGGCTTGATGATCTTTCTGCTATAGAAGTGACATGATCATCAAGCCACAATGACGGTCAAGGATTGCCCGTCGCCTTTAGCGAATGCCGGTGTCGTAGCTAATTGTCAGTTCTGGCAATTGACCATCGACGATAATCAGGTCCTGTTCGGGCGCCACGCCCATCAGGCCTTCAACTGGCTGCGGCACCAGATGGTAAACGCCTGGCGCCAGGGTTAGAACAAACGTTCCATCAGCCTCGGTGGTGACTCTTTCTATCTCGGAGCCATCTTCGTTTTGAAAGACGAGCACAGCTCCAGCTACGGGACGCTCTTCGCAGCCAGGCTGCGGCGGAATAGTCTCTACCGGGCAGATGGGGCCGGACAGCGCAATGCCGCGCACATCCACTTCATTCACCACCGTCGTCGGTGCGCAGGCACTCAACAGCGCAAGAAAGACCATCACGCTCGCCGTTGCCATAACCATCCGTAAATGCGCAGAAGGAAACATCAAGGCAGCACCTCGAGGAACGCCAACGGGGCGGTCGCCGTTTCTGGCGCGTCTCCGACGATGGCGTAATAGCCGGGAGAGAGCGTTACTTGCATGACATTGCCGCAGGGGCCCATCTGGCCGCGGCCAGCGGCGTTCTGTTCGCCATCACATCCGCCGGCATCGAGCCCGGAGATAGACATGCCTTGGGTATCGCCTCGATCAAGACGAATCATGTCATCACTGCTTAACGGCTCAGCTTCTTCGTCGGCGGCCGTCTTTCTTTGCACGAACATCAGTGAGCCATCGGCAGGCGAATCCAAGACCAAGTAGACATCCCCAGCATGCACAACAGATGGATCCAGGTTGACGGTGGAATCGGAAATAATGATATGAACCTGCTGAGCATTCGGCGGAATGGGATCAGAACCAGGACCGCAGGCAACCAGCAGCAGGGCCAGTATGGCCGTTAACGCCAGGAAAGGTCTCGCCTTACGCGCCGGCGACAAGGCTGAGCCCCAGGCCATCGTCGTTGGTTATCGTCAGCTGATTACCATCGATCTGGACGCGGAAGCCACTTTCAATGACGGCCAGCACATGGCCATCTTGCTCGCCATTCTCAGGCGTGCAGGGCTCACTGGAGGTGACCATATTGCTGACCGCCACGGCGTCGCCGTCGAGCGTAAAATCGCCGCTGAAACTGCGGCAGCCGGTAGAGCCGGAAAAGGTGTTGTCTTCGCCAAACAAGAGCGTGGCCGGCATGCCCGCTACTGACGAAGCGGTGTCACCGTCGATCAGCGTATCAAGGACCCAATTAGGCCCGATCAGGCTGGACGTCTCAGGCGGTGGCGCAGCGTCGAACTGTAGCATAACGCCTTCGCCACTGAAGAAGAGCTTGTCACCTTCAAGACTGAAGTCGCTGACTTGGGCGAGGGCGGCAAGATAAGCCGACTCGGCAGCCATGCGCTGCTCATCGAGGCATGCCATCTCGGTCATCACCACCGAGCCAATCGTGATATCATCACCGTCGGTGCTGAACTCGCCGCCGTAGTGATTACAGGCCGCGATGCCGCCTAGCTGATTGCCGGCAATTGTCATAGTGATGTCATAATCGTCGCCGAGAGGAATGTCTCCGCCGTCGAATTGACCGGCCACCAACAGCCAATCGCCGTCGAGCTCACCAGCGGCGGTTGGCCCAGACGGATTCGACGAAGGCGAAGCACTGTTGCTGGGCGCGTCTTCGCAGGCGGCCAGTAACAAAACGGCGCTTACTAAGAGTAATGCTAATCGTTTCATGCTTATCAGACGCAGAGTCATCAAAGATAGTTCCTTCGCGCTAAAGCGCGTACGCGGCGAAAGCAGCTCAATATTCAGCTAAAGTGCCAAATAAAGGCCTTCACGACAGCCCAATGTATCGTCACCATGCGCAAATGTCTAGGCCAGGAGGACAGTTGGTGGCTCGATGCGACTGAGCTTTGGTGATATCCGTGGCGATTAAACCGCATAATCCTTAGACGCCAGCGTCCTTGCCTAGAGCCGTGCGCCAAGGAGCCAGGATTATTTCGCGGTCGGCGGGGTCCAGCATCTCCTCATACACCAGCGCGATATTGACGCCCGTCATCAGATCTTGAGCCGCCCGGAAACGATTCTGATCGCGATCGACAAGCTGCCAAACCTTATCGTTAAGCGCCTCAACTTGTTTATTGGATGCGGCGCGCAGGGTGTTACTGACATGCTCGGCCAGTGGATGCATTTCAAACTCATCGCTAACGGCGCGCATCACTTCGTTGATAGGGCGCACCGTCTCTGGCGTGGCTGCGAAGACGAGCTTTTGCAGCTGTGCATCGGTCAGCCCGAGTAGCAGATCTTCGACCCGCTTTTGCGCAGCGACCTTGTCGTTGGTGAACTTTTCAATCTCCGCCATCAGGTTCGACATGATTCCTCGCCATTCAAACTAAAGAATTAATCTAAGCTTAAGGTAGGTCTAAATTGAATGTGAGAATAATCGCAAGATCAGTAATACCGGTCAAGGATTGTTTAACTTACTTAAGAGCCTGAACCAGTCCGCGTATGCCGTCTCGATAGAAGCTTGACCGACACCTAACGATTAGGGATGATCCAAGTTGAAGCAGCGCCCGGCGCCGCGTCTAGAGAAGCTCGAGGAGGCACATAGTGGCCGTAGTGACGATCAAAAAGGGAGACCTGTTAATCACACAGTCGTTTGAAAGCGATGCGGAAGAAGCTGAAATTCGCGCCGCTTTTGAGCCGGAGCCTGGCGAGCCGCCAGATTGGGATCGCATCAATGCCTGGAAGATGAACCTTGCTCGACAGCATGCAGTGGAGCTTGGCCTGGCGGAAGATTTCGAGATTGACGATCTAGTCGGCATCTCGGTTGGCTATCAAGGCTAGGCCAATCAATTCAACCCATTCTCATGAAGCGAGCAATAATGAATGCACCGCTCCGCGGCCAACGCGATCAAACCGGCAAGCTACTGATGGGCGAAGGCGAAACACCCGAAGCCAGTCATTGGGTGGCGCTACCTGACCACTACGACGGTTTTGGCCTTCATTGCCCAATAGACGGCACGCCTTGGCCCTGCGAAGCCGAAGGGCGTGCGCGCGATGCACAGATGCGTGCTCATCTGGCGCGCCGGCGCGTAACCGTGTACGAAGCAGATATCTTCGATCTTCTGGCACGCTTCCACCATCAAGCCGTTCATGAGCCGGACGTCAGTTACGACGCCGAGAATGAGGTCGCTCGCGCTGAGCATGCGTCCGTCGCCTATCACTTCTGGAGGGGACGCAACAACGACCACGAGCAAGATGGCGCCTGAGCCGGCGGTTGCCGCCAGCCTTGAGCAGAATAGGTCGCATTGACAGTGCGCGGGCGATGGCCAGACTAAAGAGATGAATAACTTTGTTCACCATTGTGGGGAGAGCCCCTGCCTGCTCCATGTGACAGACGAGCTGACCGAAGACGTTCAGTTCCGCGATATGGTTGGTGATGGTTTCGAGACGCTGCGCGTCGGCGCCGCTTACGATGATTACTGGGGCTGCTTCACCTTTTGGGCCTGGACGCGCGATGCTGCCGGCGACGAACGCGTCATCACCAACTATAAGGGCGGCCGTCGCTGGCATGTGCAGCTGCCTAACGTCGGTTCGGCCGAAGATCCCCCTATATGGCTGGAGGCAGATCCTGCCGCCATCGCCATGCGCGATCAGTTCGCCGTTATCTGGCGTGCGATTACCGAGCGCGAGAAAGCTAAGGCCGGCTCGTCGCAAGATAGTTACGAGTTACTGGCGCCGGTGCCGCCGACCTTGCATTTGCAGCCATGAACGAATTACCTCTGTGGAAGTTCCCCCACATCTTGATGACCGCCTGTCACATGCCCGACGAGGCCTGGGCACAATTGATGGGACTTTCGGAGGCCGAGGCGGCCAAGTGGCTCGACCGCGACATCGAACTGGGCAAGATATCCAATGATCGTCTGCTGCTGTTACATCAACTCATCACCCATCTTGGGCGGTCGCATGCGGGGGCCGGCATCGGCAAATGGATGACCAGTTCCTTTCTCGAGCTCGATATGATGCGGCCGGTGGACTGGATTGGCAGTGAGCGCGAGCCAGCACCACTACTACTGCTGGCTCGTCGCGAAGCCGCTCGGCAGCATGGAATTTCGCCTTCCTCTGCTTATTGGCCGCAGGAATAGTTCGTCGGCTATCTATAAGCGCGAAGATATTGATCCCTCTTGACCTAGCAGGTTAACGACGAAGCAGTGAGGCCCGGGCCGCGTCGGGCAGTATCTCACGCTTGACGGAGGACGCCTTAACGAGCAGCCTTATAACATGACTATTGATACCGAGCGTTCCCTTCCCTCCGCCCCCAAGGCCTTGATCTCCGCCATTCGCAGTGGCCGCGTCCGCAAAGCGCAGGCGCCAGAGGCCGTCCAGCATCTGCGCCAGCTGGGCTGGTCGATCGAAGGAGCCTACGGCTATGCCGGCAACTGGGCTGACGCCTTTACGCGCGAAGAGGCTGGCGATGGCAAGAGTGGGCTGATCATGGTCTTGAGCGAGGCCCCGGTGGAGCCAGATTGGGCCGAGGGCATCGGCACTTCCGATCCAACCATGGTGGCGATTCAGCAGCGCAAGGAGGAGCTGTCCGATGACTGAGCGAACGTGTGATTATCATTTCTTGCACACCTATCGCGGCGACATTACTCGCTATTACGTCTGCACCCGTCCGTCCATGCATCGTGGCCTGCACAAGGGCGACGAGATGAGCAAGCCCGACTGGGATTTAGCCCGCGAAGCTGTTGAGCGAGCATACCGCGAACGTGAAGCGCAGCGACTAGGGCGCGACTAAAGGAATTCCCAGCCGCTCCATAACCGACCCGTAAGCGCCTGCGAGTAAATCAACTTCATATGCCCTGAGTCTTAGGGCGTGCGGATCGTCCAGCAATTACGATCGCCATACCAGCGAAGTGCCAGTTGCGCCTGTGCGGGGTCTCCCAGATCTAAAACTCCAGGATGCTGCGGCTCCACGGCGGCATACTCTGTCGCCCACCAGTCGACGATGAAGCGTCCGCCGACGAGGCAGAAATCATGGCCGCCTTCGAGCTGCCCTAGCTCGGCGGTAGGGTTGTTGGTGATATCGTAGCCACCGAGCTGCCCGCGTAGTCGTTGCGCCAGCCAGATGGCCGTCACGGTACAGGTGCCAATCCCTTCACGACTAAACGGCATGTCGGGCAGGTATTCGCCCTCATCAGATTCGATCAGGGCGATGAGCTCGCGAAGTTCAGCTAAGGCGCTGCGATAAAGAGCAATGTTCATAACTAAGATGGTGGGCGGCCGATTAGGCCAGGTCAAGCTCGGCGCTTGCGCCTGCGCGCCTGCTCAATCTAGGCGCGTCGATAAGCTAGCCAGATCGTTTTGGCGCTAGAAACAAGATACACGGCGATCAGCAGCGACAGGGCAATAGCGACTACCTGCGCGGCGACGGCGTGCTCGAGCACCAATCCCAGTGTTGCCTGCAGAGGAAGAGGATAAAGAACCAGGCTCGCACAGAAGAAGCCGATGACGAGCATCTCGGCCAATTCGCGACTGGTCAGTCTGGGCAGGCGCACGGAAAACTCCAAACATGAAGAAGGCGTTATTTATCATGAAGAAAGACAACTTGGCAAGCGAGAGCCGCCCAAAGTAGGGTTCTAAGAAAACAAAAGTACCGCCAATTTGATATTGCTCAGTATAAAGCTCGCCCCTATGGTTTATGGATGCTATCGAATCTGCTGCCGGGACGGCGTCGTTTCCCTGATCGCGCCATACAGGACCGAGCCTTCTATATCTGGCAGGCCGAGCTTGATGTTAGCCTCTTCAAGGAAGGGCGGCTGCAGGTCGAGCAACGCCGACGGCACCCTGAAGATACCAAATATCCTAACCCTTATGGCATTACTCTCTGCCAAAATCCAATCGAGGCCCTTTCCTTCTGGCCTGGGCGCTTATTCCGCGTCGGTGAAGTAAAGGGCCTGCGCCGGATGAGCTTCACTCCTAATCATGACAGCATCGGCTGGTGCGAGGCCTATACGATTTTGGAGGAACTGCCATCCACCCTGGTCCTGGGCCCGAATGGCGCGGCAGTGGCCGCGCTTGTTGAGCGCGTAACTTCACTCAATGCAGATGAGATTCAACAGTTAGGCGAAGCGGCCCGTTCCGCAAAGGGTCGAGCTTGGGGTGCAGCTGAACGCCGGCTTTTCCACAATGCATACGAGGCATCGGGGCTGTCTCGCGTTGACAATGCCTTGAGGACCTACATTGAAGGCAGATTAATAGATTTGGCCCTGGAGACAGATGGCGAGATTGGTCGCGGACACCTGCTAGACGAATTCCAAGGCTGTGATCGTTATCTGGATTTCATTGATCCAGTCTGGAGTGCTGCTCGCAGGGCGGTACATGACGCCATCAGCGCGGCGATCTTAGCGGGCGCGGTTGAGCCAAGTGTCGAGGCATGGCTTAACGAACCATGGCAAGCTTTCGCCGCTTGAGCTCCGCCCTCCTCGGCGAGCCTGTCTTATAATGGCGGAGTCTGCAGGGCAAGATAAGATGATGCCATGAGTGATCCGCTTGCCGTCGAGCAGACCCTGTCTTTGGGGATTGACCCTAGTTGCGACCTGCCACTGATCAGGTGCCGTTGCGGCACCGATGGCCATAAAGCCTTGAGTGCGTGGTTGGCGCGGCAGTCTTCTACTCGTGGCGCTGAAGTTAATCCCCTATGGAATGGAGACGCTAACGTCTCGACTGCCACGCGAGCTCGTCTGCGCAGTAACGGTGCTGCCTTTATCCTCTCTGGCGCTGAGGGCGGTTGGCCTCGAGGCTGGTGGATGCTGATGGCGACGCCGGCAGGCCTGCGCCATGCCGCCGAACTGGCCGACAATGGCGATCGTCACGTTGGTCCGGGCGGCTGTGGTGGCGATTGGAATGACGAGCTGCGCTGCGCGGATTGCGGTGCGCCGGAACTGCTCACTGTATCTCGGGCGCTAGCTCGCATTCAGGCCATGTCTGCTGGAGCCGAACGGGACCAGGCCATTTGGGCCAGTCGCTTTGTCTGCCCGGAACATGGACGCTGTCGTGTCGAAATGGTGCGTACTGACAAATGCTGTTCCCTGTGCGGCTCCCTCCTGCTGCGCCAGACAGCCGTCATTTAATAGACTACTTGTCGCTTAATCGATTCAATACTCAAACACGAAAGGACATCACGATGGATAACGAAAAAGCCAAAGAAGAACGCGCTGTGGCCCGAGAAGCCCGCTACTTGGCTGTAGAGCAGCGCGTGAATGAAACACTGGAGATGCCCACGCTCAATTACGCCTTGGAGGCACTACGTAAGTGCCCTCGCCGTTCGGGGCTGCCGGCGCTGGGGAGTTACTTTTGTGAATGCCCAGCTTGCGCTCCAGAAGAATGGGGTCTGTCGGACGAGTAAGTCCTAGCCGGACTGGCTTCTCCGCCGATAGCTTATCCCAAGTCCGGCGAGCGAAACCAGTAGCATAGCCAGCATCAAGGCTGTGGCACTGTTGGCCGAGTCGGATGCGGCAGTATTAGGCAGCATGCGTGGCGGCCGTGATGGGCTCGGCGAGGGGCTGGCTGGCCGCGATGGATCGCCAGATGGAGTTGGCGTCGGCGTTGGCGACCCTTCGTCGATCAAGCCAACGACCGGCATCAGCACCGTCGAATCGCACGCTCCTTCGACTGTCACCAACCGAGAGCAAGGTTCCGTGCCGTCGTAATAGATGAAATTACCCTGTTCGTCGACATTGTCGGAGGACGAGTATGGATCGACGTGGAGGACGAAATTACTCGACGCGGTGATCTCAGGTAGCAACATGGTGGCCTCGAGTAAGTCGGGCACACCCACCTGCGCTGGCGTGGCCGCAATCGGCGCGCTCTCAAAGGCCAGTTCGCCGTCAGCCCATAGACGGAAGACCCAGACCATGTAGAACTGTCCCACATCATCGCCGGCGGGGGCTGTGCTCGCCCACCAACGCACGGTCATCGGTCCTTGAAGCGTCGTCTCGCCGCGGCGCGTGCCGCCATCGGCGGGGCAATTGGCTTCGGCCGCGTCGGCGGCGTCATCGGTCAGGCACCAGATCCAGTTGGGATCATAGATATTGCGCGCCGCTGTACCATCGACTGCCTGCGCGATCGGACCCCACTGCGCCGCTTCGCCCTCGTATAGCTCACCGCTCTCGAGCAAGAACGGTCCACCACAAGCAGCCAGGTCGGCCGTTCCTGCGCCAGTGCAAAATTCTTCGTCGGCCTCTTCTGGCTGATGTGGATTGCCATGGAAGTGCAAAGGCAATGTCGGCACCGCGCCGCCGGGGGCCTGTACCGCCACCGGGAAGTGAGCGGACGGGATAGAGTCGTCATCGGGGACGAGCAGAATTTCACCGAACTTCCAGCCACCACTAGCCACGCCGCTGACGTCAGCACTGACGGTAATCTCTTGCGGTGCACTATCATCGATCGTAAAGGCCGACGGCGACACGCTCAGCAGCAGGCCGTCGGCACTGGAGACGAAGGCGGTCCAGGTGACTTCGTCAGTTCCTTGGGTGCTGGTTAAGCTGCGCGTCCAGGAACAGACCTCGACACAGTCAGCGTTGCCAAAGGAGGCGATATTCAATGTCGTCGGCTGTCCTCCTACCGATGGATCTGGATCGGAGGCTGTGTAGTTGGCCGCAGTCTCGTCCAGGAGCAGGCCCGCCTGCGTCGCCAGCGACACATCAACTCGACCAGCGCCCATATCAAATGGGTCGGCGCGCGAGACGCCATCGTTGTCTAACACCGCGTGGCTTTGGTCACCAGTGCCAGGAGGAATGGTGAACGAGGTTGTCATCAGGGCCGACTTGACCTGGTCAGGCGTCCATTCTGGGTGCAGCCCGCGCACCAGGGCGGCGCCGCCGGCGTCATGCGGTGAAGACATGCTGGTGCCGGAGATGACATTGAATTCCTCGCTGCCGCCGGTTAGCGTTGGCGGCTGCGCTGCGTCACGCCAGGCGGCTAGAATATCCACTCCAGGGGCGGTCACGTCCGGCTTGATGACATCGAGCAATGGCGCATTCGGCCCACGCGAGGAGAAGCCGGCCATGACATCGCCGTAGGCGGGGTCAACCTCCATCACGGTGCCGTCAATCTGCCCCACCGGGTTAACGGCGGGCGCAGCATCGTCTTCGTCGCCGCTGACGCGATTGCCGTTTCTGTCACCGATCAGCCAATAGAGCAATTCGTTGCCCTGCTCATAGGTGAGGTGAACGGCTGGTAGCAGATGCGGGTCAGCCACAATCGAATTGCCCTCGGCCTCCGAATTAATCAGCACACAGCCTTCGGCGCCTGCCTCAGCCGCAAAGCCGCAAATCTGGACGCGGCCACCACCGCCACGTTCGCAGACAACAATCTCGCCAGTAAATTCGCCCGGCAGGAATGGATTAGCCGCAGCATCAGGAGAGCCGACCGCGCACTTGGGGAAGCCAAGGTCTCCAGCCCACACCAATGGTAGATCAGCAGCACTGGCGGCGGTGATGCTGAGCCCACGCATGTCCTCGTCGGCCGGCGCACCTGAGTCGGCCGAATCGGCACCAAGACCCACCAGTCCGTTGACGAAAGCGCGATTATGCGTGCTGGCGCCCACTGACATGACCCATGGCGAGTTAGCGGGGGAGCCGACAGTGCCAGCGCCAGGGCCGTCGTTGCCGGCCGATGCGGACACGAACACACCCGCTTCATTGGCGCCTAAGAAAGCCTGCGAATCAGCATCGATATAAGGATCAGCGGGGCCGCCGCCAATCGAGAAGTTAATGACATCAACTTCATCGACCACAGCCTGATCAATAGCCGCCACCAACTGGACGGCGGTGCAGGTGCCAGTCGGGGAGATGAATGGGTAGATGCACGACTTATAGGCGATAATGTTGGCGTGCGGCGCCACGCCCGAAGCGCGCACATCGCTGTAAGTGATGGTTGGCGCGGTTAGGTCGGCGTCAACGACGTTGCCGGCACTGGTGCTGGCCGTATGGCTTCCATGTCCGTTCTCATCTTCGGGGAAGCCGGCCGGACCGCCGACGCCAGTAAAGTCATAAGCGCCGATGAGCTTGTCGTTACAAGCGCCCAATGCGTCATAGACGGCCGTGCCACAGACGCCGTAGTAGCCATTCAGGCTGGGCAGATCAGCCGGATTCGGATTAGTATGATCGTATCCATCAACCGGACCGGGATCGGCAAAGGAGATATGATCCATGTTGATGCCGGTATCGATGACGCCGACAACCACTCCTTCTCCGCACGAGCTCGTTGTTTCATCTCCGCACGGGTCGTTATCTGTATCGGCGTCGTCACCACTATCCCAGACCTGGTCGGCGCTCATCCACTGCGGGCCGGCGTCGGTCGTGACGTAGCGATTGTAGTCTGACGCCACCATCTTCACGCCCGGCAAATCGGCGACCACTTGCGCCTCCTCGGCAGAAATAGCCACGGCAAAACCGTTGAAGGCCGTCATGTAGCGGAATTGGTGCGTTAAAACAGGATCCTCTTCGCCCGGCGCTGACATGGTCACTTCAGCGATGGCCACCGTACGCTCGAGCGCGACATTGATCAGCTCCAGCAGCGCATCTTGCTCGAGGGCGATTTCATCGAGCAGTGTTTGACTGTCGGTGCTGTCGGTGCCATGCACATTGAGCCGACCTTGCGCCCAGGCGGCACCATCACGCATCACCAGCGGCGGTGTCGCCAACTGCACAATCCATAACCCGCTATCGGCATTGTGGGGTCCATAGTCGACCACCAAGCCCGAGCCTGGCGCTAGCAGCTGGCGCGCAGCCTCGGCCTCTTCGGCCTGTGCCTCTTCGTCTCCACCTGCCTCGTCGTCTTCCCCCGGAGGAGTCACCAAGTTAGGAACAAGCGGAACAAGTGAATCTGTTACTCCCGAATCGTCCGACGAAGGAGAGGGCGAAGGTGATGGACTGTCCGAATCGCCAGCGGAAGGCAGAGGCAATGGCGGCAGTTGCGGACCGTCGATGGCTATCGCCATGCGACCAACGGAAAGCACCAGAATAAAGGCGGTCAGAATAGCGGTTATTCGCCGCCCGAGGGTTGGTGATGGTCGGCGAGCGATGGTTGGTGACGGCCGGTACACTGCTACTACTTGTCCCTAGCGAGTATGATGTTGCCGAATAAAGCAGAAAATATGCCAAAAGCCGAACAACCTTGTCCGATAAGGCCGAACGGCATGCCTGGAGAGGGCCGAAATGCTCTATAAGGAAATGCGCATATATCTATGCTTTAGGCATGGATATTTTAGACTACCAGGCTCAAGTCATGCGCGCGCTCGCTCATCCGCGCCGACTGGCCATTTTACACGAACTTGAGCGCAGTCCCATTGAAGTTGGCAAACTCGCCGCAACTCTCGGTATCTCCCAGCCATCATGCTCTCAACACCTAGCTGCCATGCTGGCCGTGGGCATTGTCGTCGCCGAGCGCGATGGACAAAAGATCCGCTACTCCCTGGCCGATCCGGCCGTCATGACCGCCTGCGGAATCATGCGCGGCGTGCTGGCGCGACGCATGGAGCGCATGAGCCAAATAGTCATGACCAATGAGCCAGCGCCTTCGCTGGCGGAGGTAGCATCGCTATGAGCAACGAAGAACAGCCCCTGAACCTGGTTCTCTTTTCGGGAACCGATGATAAACTCAATGCCGCCGCCGTGCTTGCCGCCGGCGCTGTCGCACTGGGACGACCGGTCAATCTTTTCTTGCAATACTGGGCCCTAGACGCCTTCCGCGCCGATCGCATCGATGCCGACCACGGCCTGGCCCCCGAAGCGGGGGTAGCCGGACGAACGGCCGTTGACGCACTGCGCGATGCCGGGCAGGCCAGCTGGGCCGACACCCTCCGCTCCGTCAAAGAGCTTGGTGGGCTGGATATTCAAGCTTGTTCTCTGTCGATGGACCTGCTCCAGATTGAGCAGTCTGACCTCGATCCCCTAGTTGATGGCGTTTCTGGCGTCACGGCCTTTTGGCTGTCCGCCGGCGAAGGCTCAGTTGTCTTTATCTGAAAGGATAAAAATTAATGTCTGAAATTACTACCGTTGATGCCAAGGGCCTATCCTGCCCCATGCCGATCGTTAAGACGGCTATGGCGGTTAAGACCTTGGCGTCCGGATCTCTTCTAGAAGTCCTGGCCACCGACCCTGGCTCGAGCAGGGATTTCGCCGCCTGGACACGCAGCACTGGCCATGAGCTGGTTGAAGCCAGCGTTGATGGCTCAATCTTCCGCTTTCTGATTCGCCGTAAGTAGGTGTTATGATGACTGCCAACCAACAGCTTGCTGAGGCCATCGAAGCTGCAGCGGGCGAACCCAAAGCCAAAGAGCTTGTCTTGATCGCCTATAGTGGCGAACTCGAGAAGGTCTGGGCTACTATGATTCTCGCCTCCACCGCTGCCGCCATGGGCGTGCGTTGCCGCGTCTTTGTTACCTTCTGGGGTCTGCAGGCTTTTGTACGCGACGATGTGCGCGTTACCGGCCAGGGCATGATGCAGAAGATGATGTCGGTCATGCAGCGTCCGGGGATTTCTCATCGCAAGCTGTCAAAGATGAACTTTGCCGGCATGGGACCTTGGATGATGGGCAAGCTTGCCAAGCAGTACAGCGTCGCCAGCCCCAAGGAGCTCCTTGAGATGGCCCAGATGCTGGGCGTTGAATTTATTCCTTGCCAGATGACTCTCGACATGTTCGGCCTCAAGGCCTCGGACTTGATCGAGGGCATGGGTGAGCCAGTCGGCGCGGCATACGCCATCGAAATGATGACCAACGCCGAAGCCAGCCTGTTCATTTAAGAACAGGAAGAAAGGATCAGATCATGACTACTCCTACACGCGTCATTGATGCCCGCGGCAGTTATTGCCCAGGGCCTTTGATGGAGCTCATCCGTGGCATTCGCGAGTCTGCCGTCGGCGATGTCCTCGAAGTTCGTTCCAGCGACGCTGGCTCCAAGACTGATATTCCCAAGTGGATCGAGAAGGCTGGTCATACATTGGTCTCACTCGAGAATCGTGACGGCTACGATGCCATCGTCGTCGCTAAGGTGCGATGAGATGATGCTCGAAGTGTTCCATGCCGAGGGAGTAGCAGCCGCACGGGTGGCAGCTGCCCGCGCGGCTAGTGCGGTAACCGAGGCGACGTTGCCAACGCCTACCCGCATTCTTATCGCCGGCGGCGGCGTTGGCGGTACTTTGACCGCCAATCTGCTGGTTCGTAAGTTGCGTTCTCGCGTACGCGAAGGATCCGTCAGCGTAACGGTGATTGACGCCACTGGCGGTCATACCTATCAGCCGGGCTTTATGTACATTGCCATGGGCGGCGAACGCGCCGAGCGCCTTACTCGTCCAGAGCGCAGCCTGCTCGACAAGGAAGTGCGACTCGAAGTCGGTCAAATCACCGCCATTGATTCGGAACAGCGTTTGATCACTCTCGATGGCGACCGCCAACTTGGCTATGACCACTTGGTCCTGGGTACCGGCTGTCGCATCCTGCCTGAAGCAATCGAACATTTCGAGACGGAAGCGCATCATTTCTATAGTGCCGAAGCGGCGCTCGAGCTGCGCAAGGCACTTGATGCTTTTACTGGCGGCCGTATCGTCATCGGCATCGCCGGCATGCCCTACAAGTGCCCGCCTGCGCCATTGGAGGTCGCTTTCTTGATTGAGTCTGAACTACGCGAGCGCGGCTTGCGCGACGCTAGTCAGATGGACTTCCTCTCTCCCATCGGTCGTGCCTTTACAATCGAATCGGTGTCAGAAATGGCAACCCCGATCCTGGCAGAAAAAGGCATCGAGCTCCACACCTTTGCCAATGTCGAAACCATCGATCCCGCGCGTAAGGTGGTACAGACGCTGGAAGGTGAAGAATTCGCCTATGACCTGCTCATTCTTGTTCCGCCACACAAGGGCGCTCAATTTCTGATTGACGCCGGTTTAGCTCCAGCTCCGGGCGGCTGGCTGCCCACTGATCGCCACACCCTGGCCGTCGAGGGGCAGACCAACGTCTGGGCATTGGGCGATGCCACCAACCTACCGCTCTCCAAGGCCGGCTCAACCGCTCATTTCGAAGCGCCGGTCGTCGCCGAGCGCATTGCCGCAGTCGTCGAAGGACGAACGCCAGACGGGAAGCATGCCGACTATCAGGGTAAGGTCATGTGCTTCTTCGAGATCGGTGATGGCAAAGGCACGATGTTGTCATTTGATTACGATCATCCGCCGAAGCCGCCGAAGCCGAATCGCTTCTGGCATCTGGGCAAACTGGTCTTCAACAAGACCTACTGGCACACCGTGCCGCGTGGGCGCATCTAAGGTGAAGATGTTTAGCCTTATTACGGCCGCAGCGGCGCAATAAGGCTAAACGGCAGGCGCAAAAGAGGCCAAGCCGCTCTGTCGAACTAGGCCAAAGCAACTAAATTTATAGTAGATCACTAGCTTCCGAAGCTAAAGGACGGTTCTAATCATGGCCACCAAGACAGCGCGTATTCGCCTAGATGGAGAAGGCTTGCGCTTTTCCGTCAAGACTGGCAGCGGTCATCGTTTTGTTTTAGACAGCAGTGAAGGCAATTCCGGTCCCAGCCCCGCCGAATTAGTTCCAGCTGCCGCTGCGGCTTGCGCCGCCATGGATGTGATCAGCATCTTGCGTAAGAAGCGCCAGGATGTAGCTCATTATGAAATCGAGGCTGTCGGCACTCAGAGCGAAGACCAGCCGCCAATCTTCACGCGTCTGGACGTGACTCACATCGTCGAAGGACCAGCTCTGGACGTGGCCGCCGTTCGGCGCGCGATTGAGCTTTCAGCCACCAAGTATTGCGCGGTCGGCGGCACCCTCGCTGCTGGCGCCACAGAGATTCATCATGCCTATCTGACGCGCAGCGGCAAAGGGCGCTGGGAGAGCGGCGAGGTAATGGTCACTGGCCCCTTCCACTCGCTGCTTACTTTCCTCGATGGTGATGTTGGTACCGCTCCGCCCCTCGCCGAAAGCGTATGATGACCAACCTTTCGACAACTCCCCGCTTCCCGGGTAATGCCGTAATTGTCGATGGTTCGGAGGCAATCGCCAGCGTCGAAGCACGCATCAGCGAAGGCGCCTGCGCCTATCCGATTACACCGTCCACCAACATGGCAGCTGCCTACCAGGCCGCCGTCGCTAATGGCGTCTGCAATCTGTGGGGCCGGCCTCTGCGCTTCATTGAGCTGGAATCGGAACATTCGTCCGCCTCTGCCGCCGAGGGCTTTGCCTTGGCCGGTCAGCGCGTGGTTAATTTTACCGCCGGACAAGGGCTGATCTTGATGAAGGAAGTGTTATACGTCATCAGCGGCAAGCGTCTGCCGGCCGTTTTCCATATCGGCGCTCGCGCCTTGACCAGCCAGGCTTTGAACATCCACGCCGGCCATGATGACGTTTATGGTATTGCCGATACCGGTTGGGGTATTGTCTTTGCTCGCAATGCACAAGAGGCAGCTGATCTAACAGCCATCGCACGTCGCGTGGCTGAAGATGGTCAAACGCCATTCTTCGTCGTTCAAGACGGCTTCCTGACCACTCATACGCTCGAGTCTTTGCGCCTGCCTGAAGATGAGCTGTTGCGCGAGTTCGTTGGCGACCCGCGGGCCAAGCTGACATCACTCTTTGACCCGACCAGGCCGATCATGTCCGGCGTAGTCGAGAATCAAGACGCCTACATGAAAGGTCGCATCGGCCAGCGCGCCTATACCGATCGCCTACCGGCTCTGCTCGAGCAGGCGTTTGCCGAATGGGGCGAAGCCACTGGACGCCAGTATGGACTGATCGATACCTATCGCACCGAAGATGCCGAGCGCATCATCGTGGCCATGGGCACGATGGCCGAGACAGCCACCGTCGTCGTCGACCGACTGCGCGAACGCGGCGAACGCGTCGGCGTGCTGAATATTACTGCTTACCGCCCCTTCCCAGCTGCGGCTGTCGCCGCCGCCTTGGCCAATTGCTCGGCCGTCGCAGTGGTGGAACGTGCTGACGAAGCGTTGGCTGGAGCTGGACCGCTGACGCGCGAAGTAGCTGCCGCATTGTATGCGGCCCGCCTGTCGGTAACACCCGAAGTGCGTGGTGTTGCCGCTGGACTTGGCTCGCGCGACGTCTCCCCGGGCGACCTGGCGGCCGTATTTAGCTGGCTAACCCATTCCGCAAGTACCGACCAGGCCGCGGCTGGTTCGTTGCCTTTTGCTGTGCTTGGGGTGCGCCATGCACTAGCACTAGCAAAGGAAGAATTGACCGCACGTCCGGCCGGTGCTTATTCATTACGCGGCCACTCCATCGGCGGCTTCGGCTCCGTCACTACCAATAAGCTGCTGGCGACCACCTTGGGCGAGCTCTTTAACCGTCCCGTGCAGGCCTTCCCGCGCTACGGTTCAGAAAAGAAGGGTCTACCGACGGCTTATTTTCTGACTATTGCCGATGAACACATTCGCACTCACGCCGAACTGACCGAGGTCGATTTTGTGCCCCTGTACGGCATGGCCGCCTTTGGTCAAGGACCAGTTTTGTCAGGGCTTACCGATGGTGGCGCCATTTTTGTGCAAACTGACCTGACCGATCCAGAAGACATCTGGGCTGTTGTGCCGCCGTTGGCCAAGGCGCAGATCATTTCGCGTAACTTACATCTATACGCACTCGACACCGCCGCTATCGCACGCGCCCATGCGCCGCGCGCGGATCTGTTGGTTCGCATGCAGGGCATTGCCTTAGTTGGCGTCTTCCTGCGCGTTTCTCCTCTTGCCACGCGCGCCGGCCTTGATCGTGCTCGCCTGCTCGAGGCTGTCGGTGGGCAATTAGCGCGCTTCTTCGGCAAGCGAGGCGCCGCCGTTGTGGCCGCCAACCTGGCCGTCGTCACTGCCGCTTACGATAACGTCATTGATGTTACCGCCACCGTGTCGGTCGAAGCAGAAGGGGTCGTCGCATGAACTCCGCCAATTTGCCAGCCAATTGCCCCTTATTGCCAATGCTCAACAAGGTAAGCTCTCCTGAACGAACTGAAGGCTCGGTCGTGGCGCCAGCCCCGTTCGATCTAGCTTCGTACGTGACCAGCTTCAACGACACGGTGCTTGATGCTTATCGGCGTGGCGCTGAAGAGGCAGAACTTGATGCCGAGCCTGGCGTAGCACGCTCACTGATTCCAGCTGGCACCGCCGCCTCACGCGATTTCAGCGCCCTGGCGCCAACGATGCCTGAGTTCATTTCTGACGCCTGCTCCGGCTGCATGGTCTGTGTCAGCGCCTGTCCTGACTCGGCACTGTTCGCGGTTGCGATTCCAGAATCCGAGCTGGCGGTGGCTGCCCATAACTTTGCTCAAGCCAACGAAGGTGTCGAAGCGGCCTCACTGCTGACCCGTTTTGCCAGCCCTTCCCGCTTTGGCACTGGTGCTGCTAAACGCGGACTGGAGCCGGCTCAATTTGGCCTCTTCTTCGACGCCACCAAGTGCAAGGGTTGTGGCGTTTGCGTTGAAGTTTGCCCTGTCGCTGCCCTGCGCATGGTTGACAAGGCCCCGGCTAGCGAAGAAGCGCAGAGCAGTATTGAACAGGCCGCCAAGGAAATGGAGTTCTTCCGCACCCTGCCGATCACACCGCCCGCATATCGCAGTGAAGCTTCGCTGGCTGATCTGATGCTGGGCGAGCATGCACATGGCTACACCGGTGGAGCTGGCAGCTGTGCCGGCTGTGGCGAGGGCACGGCAATTCGCATGCTGGTAACCGCCACCCGTCAGGTACATGGACCTGAATCGATGGGTATTGTTGCCGCCACTGGCTGCAACTCCGTCTTCGGTGCTACCTATCCATTTAATCCATATCAGGTGCCGTGGACCAACTCGCTCTTTGAGAATGCACCGACCGTGGCGATGGGTATTCACACTGCATGGCAGGCCGAGGGCCACGATGATCGTAAGCTGTGGGTTATTGGCGGTGATGGTGCCATGTATGATATTGGCTTCCAGTCGTTAAGCCGTCTGCTGGCGTCGGGGATGAATATCAAGGTTCTTGTCCTCGATACACAGGTTTATTCCAATACTGGTGGTCAATCGTCTACCGCGTCCTTTGGCGGTCAGGTGACTAAGTTGTCAGCCTTCGGCAAGGTTGAACACGGACGCCCCGAACGACGCAAGGAGCTAGCGCGTATTGCCATGGCCCACGGGGAAGTCTATGTGGCGCAGACGACTACCGCCCACATCAATCACTTCTATCGCGCCATCATGGATGCTAACGAGTACCCAGGGCCGGCAGTCGTAGTGGCCTATACCCCGTGCATGCCCGAGCATGGCATCGCCGATGATGCCGCCAATGCGCAGGCCAAGTTGGCTGTCAAGTCGCGTGCCTTCCCCTTATTCACTTACGATCCGCGGCGTGGAGACAGCATGGCCACCCGGTTGAGTTTGCAGGGCAACCCAGCGGTTAAGGAAGACTGGTCCGTAGCTCCCAATGGCGAGGTGACCGACTTCCTTACCTTTGCCCGCAGCGAAGGACGTTTCGCGCCACACTTTGCCGCCGATGGTGCACCGACAAGCGAAATCATCGCCACCAACCAGGAGCGCCTGGCGAACTGGCGTCTGCTACAGGAATGGGCGGGGATTAAAACTCAAGACTAACGATACGGCTCTGACTGGAAAGGAGCGGGCAATGCGTTTGCATGGATACGACCATCAAACTATCGACTATTTTGACCCATCTGGAGGCCCTGAGACCGAATTCGTCTGTCTATGCGGCTTTTTCGGCGACGGACTGGCGATGGATCGGCACCTCGATGCGTCGATCGGCAATGAGCTGCGCACCGCTCTTGAGCAGGCTATTGCCGTAACTCACGCCGGCGACTAACCTCAATTCCTAGCATCTCAGCTGCCTAGGGAAGAATCCACTTGTTTATCGATTTTAGCGACGGCAGCCTCAGCGGCCGTCTTGGCCTCCTCAATACTATCAGCCGTGCCGTCAATCACAATTGTGCGATTGCCGAGTCCTAGCCATCGGGAGGCAAACCCCCACGCCTTCCAATAAGGACGATCGCCGACGGCACCATCTGGGTCAATCACGGCATGGACGTCTTTAATCTTGAGAAGGTATTCCTGGTTTTGTGGTTCGTAATGCCAAAGGTCATTCATGGGCAGAAATGGTAATGAGAGCAGCGCGCCTGTCTAGGATCAAATGTACGCCGCTAGGCTGGCTTAACTCCAGGTGCCAGGAGCCTTACCATCGCTTTTGCCGCGGGCAGAGCGACGAGCCATCTCAATTGCTTCATCAATAATGCGCCAGGCGTCAGTAGCGCCTAACCAGCCGGCAATCTCGGTTTCGCGCTTCTCGAGGGTTTTGTAGGTTCGAAAGAAGTTATCAATTTCGAGCAGCTGATGCGGCGGTACATCTTCCAGGGTGTGTATTCCGTCCCAGCGAGGGTCGTCATAAGCTACGGCCAGAATCTTGTGGTCGATGCCCTTCTCATCTCGCATGTCGAGTACGCCTATTGGACGAGCTCGAACCAGACAGCCGGCAAAGGTTGCCTCACTAATCAGAACCAGGACATCAAGTGGATCGCCGTCATCGCCAAGCGTGTTTTCTATGAAGCCATAGTCAGTCGGATAATGAACGCTTGAGAAGAGCACGCGGTCAAGCACGAAACGGTGTCGAACGTGGTCGTATTCGTATTTATTGCGACTGCCGCGAGGGATTTCAACCACCACTTCGATTGGGAGTCTGGGGCCGGTCGACTGATTCATGCGCACATCCATAAGAGAGGAGGCCCGATCCTCGCCGCCAGCAACGCGCTGTCAAGCGTAAGCTATTTGATCGCGTAGTGGTTGACGTAACGGGAAATGGCGGCAAGATCAAAATTCATGAACCGCACCCGTCTTTTGTTCCTTCTCGCCTTTGTCGTTGCGGGCGTACTGTTTTGTTTGGCAATCTTAGTAGCTAACTCGACACCTGCCGAGGAGCCGCTGATACCCGAATCGACAGCGCGCATTGCGCCGACCGCATCGCCGACTCCATCTCCGACCGCGTCGGCAACGCCTGAGCCAACTCGCTCACCATTGCCCGACGACATTACAGCCACCCGCATCAGCTTACCGCAGCTCGAGATTGATTTGCCATTGGAAGTATCCGCCGGTGGCGACGAAGATGACTTCCCACCTGACTGCTGCGCCTTTATCTATTCTGGCAGCCTGCAGCCGGGGCACAATACGAACTCATACATCTTCGCCCATGCGCTTGAGACCCTGTTCAAGCCGTTGTGGAACGCTCAACTGGGACAGGAGGTAAATATCACCATGAGTGATGGTCTGGTCTTGAATTATGTCATTACCGAGATCCATCCCAACGTTCCCTGCCCGGATCCTAATCCACCGAATCCGGAGCTTAACCCCGAAGCATTAGGTGTAGAAGTAGCCCCCGAGCTCACAGAAGCCACTGATTGCTCTGAAGCGGCCAAATTCCTTGATCGTGGTGAGGTTGAAATGATCACCCTCCAAACCAGCCAAGGTTACAACCGCAACTGGGGCGAGTTAGTCATCATCGCCGAGCCGACCAACTGGTATGAGTCAAGCCCCTCCCCGTCGGGGAGTTGAGCGCCAGCTTTAGCGGTGGTATCATAATCACATGCAAGTCCATAACACTAGTCGCTACAGCGATGCTGAAGTCGAAGAGCTGATCGCCTTTGGCGCCCACGGCATTAATACCGACGGGGTATTGTTCCGCGTTAAAAACTGCACCAAGAGTGCCTACCGTGGCCGCACCTATTCGCGCATCCCATCTATCTCGCCGGCAGCCAAGATGAGTGGCGTCACGCGTCTGATTACCATCCGCATCGGTGTTCCGGGGCGCTTTCCCGCTGACAACATGACGCGCAGTACGCGCTGGGAGAAAGAAAAGCATCCGTGGGCGGCGCCGCCGCAGCGCGAAGGAGAAGATGTAACTTCTCGCATCTATTATCGCCGCCAGAGAGGTCCCGATGGCAGACTGCGCGCCGAGCCTGACCAGATTCGCTTTGGCCGTGTCGTTCGTCACCCATACGGGGGCGTGCGCAGCCCGTTGATTGTGCTTGCCGATTGGCGTGAGGCGATGGTGGCGCTGGCAGCGCATGAGGCGCGCCATCACCAGCAGATGCAACACAAGAAGCCATTGAGTGAAGTGGATGCTGAGAAGTTTGCCGCCAAACGTCTCGCGGCTTTTCGCGCCTAACTAGGCTTTGTGTGGAGTAATACAGTCGAGTAGGCGGGCGCGAAGGTTATAAGAGTCCATGATCGCCTTGGGCACGCGACCGCCAAACATGAGCTGCTCAGTAAACTCTTCGAGATTTGCCTGGGCGATAATAGCAACCAGCAAACTCTCCTGATCCTGGCGCGCTTCCTGGCGACAGGCGACAACGGCCTCGTTGATCAAGGGCTGTACGAACAACGATTCGGATGGGCCTGGTTCAAAGAGACCTTCAAAACGAAGTCGAAGGCGGGCTCGAGCCGCGGCGGTGCGAGCGGCATCCATCAGTTTGCGCGTATCTCCTTAGTTGTGAGCAGCAAACCACTGGTATTCGCGGATGGTCAGCCCGGAGGCGACGATGCGCGCGGCGACGGTGCGGCCAACATAGCGATAATGCCAGTCTTCCGAGCCGATGCAGTGATTCGCGTTCTTGCCTGGCGGATAGCTCTTGACGAAGCCATACTTGTAGCCGTTGGCGTTCATCCAGGCATTGAGGCCAGAAGCGGCGTAAACATCGATGTCGAGCGTGGTGCCAAGCTGATGCTCAGAGTGGCCGCCAGGAAGGGTAGTTGGGTAGGTCTTAGAGCCACCGTTCCTGACGTAATTCCCCCACCAGGTCGACTGAGTTGCGTAATCACGGAAGGCGGTGTTGATCTTCAATTGTCCGTAGCCAGCATTCTTAACGGCCGTTACCAACGCCTTCAGATCGGTGATCATGACGTTGCGCGCATATGGTACACCGTACGTACCGTAGCGGGCGCCAGCGGTGGTTACGGCTACCAGATCGGTAGGCTTGTAGGTGGATGGCACCATGTAGTAAAGATCCATCAAGGTAGTGGCCCAGTCGCCATAAGCACGGTACTTAGTCAGGACGTTGCCGTAGCCGCAACTCGGTAGCGGCTTACCGTCGCGCAGGGCCAGAGATCCTCGCGTCGGCACCCAGTAATTGGCCCAGGAACCAGAGCTGACCAGGTAATACTGCTGGCCGTTGATGATGGCTCTCGAAGACGCGTTGACGGTAGCTTTAGCCAGGTTGGTAGCCGTAAATTGGCTGGCGACCGCGGTAAAGGCGGCGTTGAACTTGTAACCAGTATAGCGACCAACACTGAAGGTGACCTTGGTGGCGCCGACAACTTCGCCTGTCTTGCCGGATGTTGCAATGCGGATCGGATCGGCACGATGCAGCCAATTGGCCATCAGTTCACGGGTCACGATCGTCTTAGGGCAGAACTTGCCGCTTGCGCAGCTGCTGGCCACATTGGCGGCGTACATGCGGTCAATATCGGCCTGGAAGGAAGAGGCATTGTCGTCAGTATGGAAGTTATTGGCGCCGCCAAACTTCAGTTTCAAGCCGCGCGTCAGGAAGGCAGACATCTGTTCGCGATTTACCAGACCCTTCGGGCAGAATTTGCCGGCGCCGCAGCCAGAGGTGATGCCCGAAGCAGCCAGGGCGTTGATGGCATTTTGATGAATACTGGTGTTGTCGTCGGTAAAGTAGTCATGACTCGTCGCCGGTAGGCGGAAGAAGCGCGTCAGGAAGGAAGCCATCTGCTCACGCGTAACTTGACCGGTAGGACAGAATTTACCATTGCCACAGCCGGCGGTGATGCCAGCAGCCGCCAGCCATTCGATATCGACTCTATAGGGAGAATTGGCGATGTCGCTGAACGAGTCGGCGGCTTGGGCGGGGCCGGCGGCGGAAGGCAATAAGACGCCAACCAGGAACGCGGCAGCCAAGAGGCGAGTCAGCAAATTCATTAAACTTCCTTAATCGAGCGTTGATGTGGGCAAATAGTGTACGTGAAATTAAGTCGAGAGCAATTAAGGGGACCTCGCCCCATTGTTCGCGCCACCGTCGTTGCTTGATCAAACCACTGCTTATCTTGGCTGACGAAGATATCGCCCACCAAAGAATAAGCGCCAAACCAGCTTGACCTGGGCGCTATTGGCTCAACACTGATCGGGCGAAGATAAGCCGCCCTAGTAAACCAAAGGAGTGATCATGGGCAAGCAGCAACGATGGCAGCATCAGATTCCTCAAGATATGGCCGAGACTCACGAAGAAGAGGTGCGTCCGCGCAATCTTCGCAGCGCCAAGCTGCTGTGTGCCAGTTGCGGGCAGCCCATTGTGGCGGTGGACGAGGACGAAGGCCCAGAAGGTCTTAAGGCGCTATTGCGCTTTTAGGACGTCTGATCCGGCGCTAATATTGCAGGCATAAAGACATGAGCAGCGATCTGCCGGAGCATTGGGCTTATTTTAGAGGCGACTTTGTCCCTCTCGATAAGGCCAATGTCAACATCTCCACCCATGCTTTCAATTATGGCACGGCCGTTTTTGAGGGCATTCGCGCCTATTGGAATCCACGTCATGAGCAACTCTATGTGCTTCAGCTGTTGGCGCACTGCCGGCGGCTGCTGTCTTCGGCCAAGCTGTTACAGATGCAGTTGCCCTATACAGACGCACAGCTGGCTGACCTTGTTCTCGAGTTGCTGCGACGCGACAACGTCCGTGAGGACGTCTATGTGCGCCCCATTGTTTACAAGTCTAGTGAACTAGTCGGCGTACGCCTACACGATTTAGATTGTGACCTGGCCATGTTCGCCACTCCATTCGGCTCATACATCGATGTCGAGCGCGGAATTCGCACAATGGTGAGCACCTGGCGCCGCGTCGACGACAACGCCATTCCTGCGCGCGGCAAGATCACCGGCGCCTATGTCAACAGCGCCTTAGCCAAAAGCGAGGCGATGGCCAATGGCTTTGACGAAGCGATCATGCTCGGTAGCGATGGCCACGTCAGCGAAGGCAGTGCTGAAAACATCTTTATTGTTCGTGAAGGTATCCTGATCACGCCACCGGTGAGCGATAACATTCTCGAGGGCATTACTCGCCGCGAGTTGATCAAGATGGCACGTTCATTATCAATAGAGGTAGTTGAACGTAGTATCGATCGCACCGAGCTGTATGCTGCCGACGAGATATTCTTATGCGGAACTGGGGCCCAGATCAGCGCCGTTGTCGAAGTGGATCGTCGCATGGTCGGCCGCGGTCAGCCCGGACCGCTTACATATCAGTTATCGAAGTTGTACTTTGCCGCCGTGCATGGCGAGCTCGATCGCTATCGACATTGGCTCACGCCAGTCTATGCGCTTGCCTCGGCGCACACGACGAGCGACGCCATACTCGAGCCACCAATTGCGCTTGACGTGGCCGCGGCTGCACGAGACGATAACGCATGAGCGAATTCACCATCAACGACGACGGAAGCGTAACTATTCAGCGTCACACCTTGCCCGTATCGCTGACGCGCGGGCAGGCAGCCGCCAACAAGTTGTTTTTTGACAGCGAAGTAGAGCCGCCTCAGAAGTGCTTCAAATGCGGCGCCTTGGCAATGTATGAGACCGGCGAAACGCCGATCGCTGCCGAGCTGGTCATGCTGCATTATGCGTGTGGCGAATGTGGCATGCAAAGCAGCGAGCCGTTAGACTAGCATGATCATCAAATCCGCCCGCCGTCCTCGTCACGAACATGATTGGCGCTGGGTTATGCCCGATGAGGAACGCTGGTATATGGCATGCTCGCAGTGTACTAAGAAGATCTGTGGCCAAGACTACATGGCTGGCCAGATATGCGGACTCAAGCCTAACCATGCCGGCGAACACGTTTAAGATCTATTGGCGTCGCGCACGAGCATCCACATCTTGATTGTTAAGATCCCCGGGGATATGCTTCTGTCTGATAAACTCGATCTGAAAAGGCAGCCTTCCGGACATGCGGAAATTTGTAAGAGGTATTTACCGTGCGTGGACTAATCGAACAACTACGTGACGAAGATCCGAGTTTTGACCCGCTAATCGGCGCCCTGGCCGAGGCTGACGTCAGCCGCGAAATATTCAACGCTGCCATGGATCGCGTCATCACTGATGGCTACTATGGCCCGATCAATGATGACGAATGGCGCGAGCAGGATGGGCGCGAGCCTTCCTCGGTCTCTGAAGCTTTGAAGATTCTGTCGCGAGTTAGCGATGAGATCAATGATTATCGCGTGGAAGTCACCTATGAATGTGCCAACGCCGAAGATATTTGCGGCGAAGAGTATGCTGACTGCCCCGGTCATGCTGAGCGCGAGACGGCGGCCGAGGCCGAGGATATCCGACGCGATCTCTTCAGGGAATTAGTACGTATCCATGGACATCTGCCTTTTTAAACTCTTTTTAGATGACGATTTTCGTGGCGTAATTGCTTGAAACTGGCGGTATTGAGCGTGGTCTTGTGACCAAGATTGACTGTGCCATCACGCTCTATTATGCTTGGATCACACGGGGGATTTCTTTACTAACGAGGTATTGATCCATGCGTCGCATCTCCCTCATTCTGGCCCTGATGGCAATGCTGCTGTCGCCGGCACTGACCATGGCTTCCGGACCGGTCGTGAAGGCCGCCCCGGGCCCGCGAACAGGTACAGCAGTCAGTAGTCTTTACACCAATGTTTCGCGTAACAGCTTCAAGTCAGACGGCTATATCATCACCAATGCTGGCTTGCGCTACAGCGGTTATTACGTTCAGGTCCAGCTTTCAACCAATGCTACTCAGAAGATGATCTTTCAGGAGTGGCGCGTTGTTTCGGGCCGCTCTTACCTGGTCCGCCAGCAGACCGTCTGGGGAACGGGCGTAACATTCTGCAGTACACGAGCCGTGGTCTGCGTGAACTCGAACAACGTCAAGAGCCGCAGTCTGAATAACACACCCGTGCTTGACGTGCTCTGGCACAACCTGCGTTCGGGCGCCTATTACAGCTTTGGTGGCGGTTACCGCCTCAGCTCGGCAAGTACAATTGTTCGCGCTCCGAGCGTCATCGCGCGCGCGCGGTAATTTTCTCACACTCACATTCATCAACCGACACCCGGGCCTTGGTTTTGTCCTCTGCCGTTGACGTGTAGCGTGCGGCAGGTAGATTATAATCATGTCGCACGAGTTTGGAGCTATGACCGCCCCTGGTTAGATGACCTGTAATTTGACTACAGGCCATCCCTGCAGTCGCCCGGGAATGGGCGACGGTGGACCAGGACATGGCTCGATCTTACCGCTCCAAGCATCCTCACTGGACTAGCTTCGCTGCCAGCCTCGAGCGCGACGTGTTGCGCTCATTGGGCATCACCTATACCGATAGCTTCAATGAAGCCAAATCGCGCCATTGGCGCACTCTTGCCTACCGCATCATCGATGAAAATTACAAGCCGCTATCACGCACGGCATTGGCGGCCGAACTACGTCGCCGCGGCTGGCCCGCAAAGCGTGCATTGGCGGCAGCGTACTCGCGCAACCAGTACGAGTTCCCCGACAAAGACGATCGTCGCTTCTATAACCGCGCCCTGCGCCGTCGCGTCAAGCAGCGTTTACAGTCGCACCCAGAGTGCGAGCTCTTTCCTCGCTGGCGCCGCGTTAATTGCGGCTGCTGCATGTGTATCCGCGACTGGCTGCCGCCGGATGCGCGCGATCCTCGTCGCAAGATCGCGGAAGATGAGGCTGATTAACTCGGCGTCCTTGTCTGTTCTCCTCGCCCGCGTTTGTCCGAGCGGATTCTATAGCCACTCGTTCCATGGCTCGTCGCATTCAAGCTCGACGCAGAACATGCATTCTTGCAGATCGCAAATGCATTCTTCCGCCTCACAATGACAATTACAATTATCGCATAGGTCGCCGCTGTTGCGTTCGAGTTCCATTGCTTTTCCTTTCTTGGGGCTAGGTCAAGGATTGAAGTCGTCGTTGCCAAAATGCCAAGCAAACGCCGGATGCCAGATTCGCTTAGTGCATCTGCGAACTAGCAGGCTGCCAGGCCGGCATCGGGTATGGGCCTGAATGATCGACGACGTCCCACGGATCATGCCAATGTCCGAGTGTCTCGGCGGCACGATAGGAGCGCACGATGGCGCGTGCGGCAGCGGTGGGCGAAGTGGCAATCATGATTGTGTCGGTATGCGAGGCTAATGCATCAGGGCCGAAGCTGGGGCCCTCGACTGGCCAGCCCAATTCAGAGAAGAAGACGCGCATCACCTGCCGTGATTCGTACAAGGCCTGCTGGATGTTCAGGTCTGTCGCCAGCATGAACTGCTGGGCAATCCAAGCCGCCAATGAACCGTGTGGATCCAATAACAGCTTATTGAGGCTGGCCGGATCCAAGCTGCGCGATACTTCCAGCGCCCGTCCGACTGCGTCGGCGAGAGGCGAATATTCCTCATCATCATCTTGGTCTGGCCAGGCCGGTTGATCTTCGTTAACGCGGCCTGCGGCGTGCATGGCGCTAAAAATAGCAGACAAGACGGCGGCCGCCGAAGCGCCGACGTCTAGGTTTGGATGCGAGAAGCAGTCAGGCGCATAGATGGGCGTGAGACCACCACGGACCAAGTCGACGCCCACCACCAGGCGCGCCATCTCCTCGTCAGCTGCGGTCCAGTTTACACGCTCGGCGGTGGAAAGAGCACCGAATTCAAGCAGCAGCTCCAACATGGCCTGATTGTCATGGGAATTATCGAGCTGAGCCGGCAACTCGTTGAGCATTTGCTCGCTAACGATGCCCGCAATCAAGGTAGCGAGCGCCGGGTCTCGGTGCATGAGCTCTAAATCGATGGTGTCGTCGTCGCGCCGTGGCAGTAGAGTAGCCAGCAGCTTGCGCTCTGTCTTATAGGTGGCCAGAACTGGGCCGCCAACTTCGCTGCCCGCGTTCCAGGGCAAGGCACACAAGTCCTGCAGGGCGGCGGCAGTTATGTGATACTGATTGATCAATTGCTCGAGGTTTGTATTCTGCTGCGCCATGGCATGCCTCCCTGAGCGAACGGTAGAGCAGTATCCGAAGTATGCCCACCCTCGTCAAGAGGGCTTCGCCGATTGTGCGCGTGTCGTACGCCAAATAGTCATTCCCACAAGATTATATACGCGCCCGTCAGCGGTTGGCGCGCAGCCAGGCGACGATTTCGGCCATGGCACGACAGTCGACTTGATTGTAAGCGGCAATCTCCTGCATCAAGGGAAGCTCCAGCATGCGGATGTCGCGCGCCACGGCATCCTTGTGTGCTGCCCAGGCGCCTACCATGGCGCCGAGCCCATCGGTTGGCCCATCCGACCAGCTCGTCGCTAACAGGCCATGTCCATGCATGGCTTTGGCGATTGCCTTGAGGCCGAAGCCGAAAGCCCCACGAACTGTTACGGGTGCCGCGCGAATAACGTGCTCGAGGAAGTCGAACCAGGGCAATGCTGGCCACTGCTCTTGCGGATGGCGATTGCTCGCAGAATTATAGGCGTTCAGTAGCGTTGAGGTTTCTGCCGCCGACCAGTGCACAATGCGCGCGTCAGGCCAGTTTATGCCCGCTTCGTCTAGCTGTGTTCGCATGTGGGTCAGCCATTGTGCGATGATGTTTGTTTCGTCAGTCTCGGATAATGTGTCGGCAGTCCATTGAGCAAATTGCCATTCTCCTTCACGCCACATTCCGCACCCAATTTGGAAGATCAGTGCCTGGCCGCCGGCAAGCGGTAGTTGGCTAAAATCATCATCAAGGTTTGAGACAGTCTCAAAGTCTACGTAAAACTCGGCCCTCGCCGGCCTACGCCAGACATCGTCGGCCAACTCGATGCGCGAAGGCCATACTGGCGCCTCGCCTGGGACGAGAACGGTATCGCGTCGATTGGCATTCAACACCGCGTCTAGCCGTCGCGAGAAGGCCGGGCCAGTCACCCCCAGCTGGGCGGCGCTTAAGCCAGGATGGTCCCAACGTTTGATGCCAGCAGCATGCGCATTGATGCGCTTATCGCCGCTCACCGCCGGCAGCAGCGTCAGCTCGGCCAGTTCTTCGGCCAACTGCTTCTTGGCCGTGTGCCAGGGATGGTCTTCGATAAATTTCATGTTCGGCCACAATTCAGCCACGCTAGGTTCGGGCTGCAGCTGCCACAGGCTTCCCGTCGTTGCCAGGCGGCGGTGCCAGTCGATGACGGCCGCCACCGTCTCGCTCAGTAATGGCCCGCGGGTGCCGACGCGTCCGGCGTGTGCCACGATCCCCAGGCGATCATCGCAACGATGCACTCGCGCCGCAGAACTCTTCCAGCCTCGTCCTAAGATGTATGAGGCTTCCGGCGTAAGGCCCTGTAGGCGGCCTAAGGCTTCATTGTAAATCCAAGTTTGAACGGCATATGAGCGCATCCCGGCAGCCAGATTGTTGTCCTTAAGCAGATCAATGGTGGTGAATTTGATCTCGATAGCGCGATAGTGCCAGCCGTGCGTAAACGCCGGCGCGGGGCGTGCCGCCTCGTGTGACGAGAGCATCGTTGGGTACAGCTGGGCCAGAACATCAGAGCGAACCAACAGGTCGCAGATGCCATAGGTGCGATTGGCGGGATTACGCAACACGGCTTGGTGAATAATCGGATCTCCATCTTGCATGGCCCGTACGGTTTCTTCGGCCAAGGCCAGGCTGCGCGTGTCAGGCGGGCCATAGCTGATGCGCTTAACGGGGAACCGCTGTTCGAGCCAGGCCACTACTGCCATCTCGAATTCATTGCCCTTGGCTTCGACAAAATCAGTGAAATTGAGATTGGCTTGATAGCCGGGCCGCTGAGAGTCGGGCATAAAACCCCGCCGTTCACCGTATCGCTCGAACCAATCAAGCAGCGGATCTCCTTCACAGAAACTGCGTGTGGCGCCAGCAGCAACCCATTCGTCCCAATCGTTGCCTGCGGGCACCAAGCGATGACCGTCATCGCTGACGGTTAAGGATTCAAGCGCCGAAAGATGCATTGGTTGGTTCTCCGCCATGGGGCGGTGCAATATAGGCGAGCTGGCCGAATTGTCGCAATTCCGCTCGCTTACAGGCGACCTAGGCTCCTATTCGCGCATCCATGGGCCCTCGGCCAGGCGTAGCGAGTCGGCGATGTCATGCCGCTTGCAAACGGGGATGTCCACTGGATGCATGGCGTTAGGGTGGGCAATACGATCTGGATAGGCCGCCCTGATATTGACCGCCGGCTTGCCGCAGACCGAATTAGTCTTGCGCACCAACGCGCGACAAGTGGCTCCCTCTTCTAGTGGCTGCATCAAACTACGCCGTGCCAATCGAGATAGTGAGGCCGTCTGCTAGGGCGGCAAACTTGGACTTAGACAGGCTATCGAGCACTTCTGTGCGAACGGCTGGCTCAATAGCGTCTCGCACAGAAGCAGTAAGCTTATCGAGATCATCGCTTTCGATGAAGGCGGTGACGTCGATGTCTTCGTCAACATTGATATCGACTTCAAACCTGAGTAGTAGCTGGCTCATTTTAGCCTCCTGGCTTTGGTTTTGTGACATAACGTAGCTATAAAGACTGATGACTGCCCGATCTCCGTCAAGCTCAACGATATGACGCTTGACCAAACTGGACCTATCAGTCAGCTTCACTTCATGAGTAATGGCCTTGATGCCCCTGCCGAATCAACCCTGGCCCATTCGCATCCCGGGGCCGATTATGTGCGAGGCTGTCCGAGTTGTGGCAAAGATGAAATAGCGCGCATGAATCGCAACACTGAAAACCTGATCGCACTGGCGCGCAAACTGCCTTCCAGCCGAAAGCCAAGAGAGTAAGCATGATGAACAAGCAGGCCGACCAATCGAGCCAAAAGTCGCCAGTGCGGGCAATGTACGCTCGCCTAGCGGGCGAATATGAGAACGAGCCGACAGTCCCCGATCGCCGCGGCGGCGTTGTTGGAGACCGATATCCTCTAGATCTCGAACCGCCGCAGTTATGTACGGCATGTAACCTTCGCCCGGGCACCGAGATCTGGGTTGGCGAGGGTGGCGCCCTGGCGTATGTGCATGGGCATTACTCGATGCGCTGCCAGATCTGTGTTCTCGAGGAGATGTTGTCTTACGCCCGCGCCCGCGCCGCTGCCATTCCGCAATTGGAAGAAGATCTTCGCAGGGCCAAAGAGGAATGGGATGCAGCCGCCGACAGCTGACGAGCCAAAGGAAGGATTGATCAATGCCTGGGGCGTGGCGTTTGCCGATGCCTGGGACGCCAATTACCCGCATGAAGTATATCCTGCCTTCGAGCCGGAAGATCGGGTGTGCGAATGCATGCATGTTCTGTATGTTCATGTTGCCAATCTGCGCCTGGGCACGTTGACTTGCGACGAGCGAAACGGCATAGGCAAGAAAGTCTGCAAGTGTCGCGATTTTGTCTGCTACGAGCACTCCGACAATCGTTGCAGCGAATATGATCTCGAGGAAGCACGTCATGACTGATCTCGGAAAGGACGCGCTAAATGCTGCGCTCGATCAGCTCGATCAAGATTGGGGCGATTGGGACGATCGCGAAAACCAGGTCTCGCCAGAAGGCTCCTTCAAAACGCCGGCGCCGATCAAGAAATTCATTGCCACACTTCGCTCAATCCAGTCTGTTGAAGAGCGTGATCGTCAGATGACGAATGAGATATTGCTCGAGGCGCGCGACCAGATGGAACGACTGGCGGCTATTATTGAAGGCCGCGACGAACGAGCGCGACTGCTGCCGCCCCATGGCCAAACTTCAGCCGCGCCACGGCGCGTCATGGAACGAATTGATAATCTCCTGCAGAAAGGCTAACTGACATGAAAAGGATAGCGCGGATCTTCGATAAACTGATCTGTAAATTCGGACTACACCCAACCTCGTGTGGAGACTGGGTGGCATTAAGCCGCATTTGCCGTCGTTACTACCAGCCGCAAGTCGTGAAGCCGGCAGTAATTGATGCCGCTCATCTGGCCCATCAACGACAATTCAGCGAGAAAACCTTTGGCCCTGGACGGCGCACCGGCGGCGTCCTCGATCATATCCGTAAGGAACTAAAGGAGATCGAAGATGACCCTGGAGACCTGGCTGAATGGGTTGACGTCATCATTTTGGCCTTTGACGGTGCTTGGCGTGCTGGCTGGGATGCGCAGCAAATCATCGATGCCATCAAAACCAAGCAGGCTGAGAATGAGAGGCGCGATTGGCCGGACTGGCGCTTGATGAGTGCCGATCGAGCGATTGAGCATGTGCGTTCGTCGCCGGCGGCTGAAATCGCCAATCTGGCCGGGCAAGAAGAGTAATGAGCGCCGAAGCAAAGCTCGGTTTTTGGTGCACCTGTGGCGGCGCCATGACTGGGCGAGTTGCTCCCGCTTCGGAATTGCCAAGGCTAGAGGCGTTGTTTCGGCAAGTTCACGTTGGTCCCGACCATGAGCCTACCAGTCGAGAGGTGGCCGCCAAGGCGCGCCGGCGGCTCGAGCAAACGGACCGATGAATCAGTCAGCCGAGACTGCCCCCGCGCCTTACTCGCCGTCCTCGTCCACATCGGGAAACTCGGGAACGCCGGCCCATTCCAGTAGTACCGTATCGCTTGGATCAATGTACTCTGCCAAACCCTGAAGTTCCGCGATTTCTCCGTAGCTGATCTGCTCAGCCTCAATCTGGCTCCTTAGATATTCGAGCCGCTCCTGGATCGCTGTTTTTGTCATGATTGGTGCTTCCCCTCGTCGTCATCCGCCGACGTGCGGTTCGCCTTCTCGTGACGATACCAAAGGATTGGCGGCCGACAGCCAGCGTCAAGCCCAGATGGTGCGAAGAGCTGCCGGACTCGCCTCGCGATCAGGGGATGACTTACCCCACGACGCGCGCAGCGCCGGAACAATAAATGCACATTGCAAAGTCAAACGCCATACACGGGAAGTACCATGAGATTCAAGTTCGCGATCATTGGCACCGGCAATGTCGGCAAGGCGCTAGGGACCAGCTTTTTACGCGCGGGTCATAAAGTAACCTATATCGCCAGCACCGCCGCCAGCACTCAAGAGGCAGTGCGCATTGTCGGTGGCGAAAGTGCCGATAGTATTGCCGATGCGGTGCGCGACGCTGATGCAATTGTATTGGCTATCCCCTATAGTGCCGTCGAACAAGTGGCCACAGAACTGGCGCCGGTGGTTGGTGATAAATTAGTTATCGACGTTACTAATCCGCTCAATGCCGACTCTACAGGCCTGGCGACGCGCGAGGGCCAATCGGCGGCGGAGTACATTGCCGAGCTGCTGCCTGGCGCACGTGTAGTCAAGGCGTTCAATACGCTTTTCGCCAGCGTGCAGGAAAACCCCAATACACACGGTGTTGAAATTGACGCCCTGTTTGCCACTGACGACGCAAGGGCCCGCGCGCAAACGGCTGATTTATTACGCACGCTGAGCTTTCGTCCCGTCTTCGTGGGCCCCTTAGCCCGCGCGCATGAGCTCGAGTCGATTGCTTTTATGAACATCTCTCTGCAGATGCAAGATCAGGGCGCATGGCGAACGGCGATCAAGCTGGTACAGCCAACCAACGAAGGTTAAAAGCGATCGTCTTCGGGACGGCCATAGGTATCGCCGCCTGCATAACGAACAGGCTGTGCCGTAGAGGCGGGGCGCTTTTTCAACCCTGCCAACTGATAGACGGGCTCGTCTTTCGCCAACCCGCGTGGCGCATCGTACCCGTGCTCACGCTGACTTCGCAAGTTCCGTTCGACATCCATTTGTTGAATGTAGGCCGGGCGTAGGTGCTCGGGCTGATCGGTCGGCCAGTGTCGGCGTACGACGACGGCCTGGCGAAGGGGGCTAATCATGGCCCGCAGCTCGGTCGGCATAAAGGCAATGTCGTTGCCATCAGGGGTGAGATCGCCAGTTGCGCCAGTCATCCCGCCGCCACTATGGTTGCGGGGAAGGTGAGATTGAGGCATAGAGCCCTCGCATATATGGACAGCGAGCATATGCGGACCAAGGCCAAGCGGCAAGGCGACGAAGGCTAAACGGACCTTGCCTGTAGCGACAACAGCCCCAATCCATACGCTTTGCCGGGGCCAAAGCCGAAAATGAGTGCATCGGCAAATACGTCGGCAGCATCCACGCGCAAGGTGCCGCTGAACTGTACAGCCTTAAAGTGGCGGCGGGTACGAGCAATGTCGCGACCACTTAAGCTATGCCGCTCGGGGCGATCAATCTGCACCGACAGGGCGGTGGCTCCGTAACGCGTCAGCTGACGGCGCAGCCAGATGTCCTGGTCTTCTTCGCTGGTCAGAAGGACGCGTGCCGAATGACGCGGCTCGCCATTTTCCCCATAGCGGGGTTTGTTTTTACTCGGCTGAGCCACCAGCAGATAGTCGACTTCGCTGCCGTTGGCAGGCACAAGCTGCGCCAAGGGGAGAGTCTCAACTTGCAATGGAGAGGTCAGGTAACCGGCGGCCAACTTGTTCCAGTGCGGCTCAGCCGTGGATTGCACGACGATGCGCGGAGATTCGCCATCGCCTTCAAGACGAAACAGAACACCCAGTTCGCGTCGAGCACTATCGTTATTGGCAGCACCAAAGCCGTTCATCACGGTCCGATGCATATCGTTGCAATCGCGCAAATCACGCCTGGCAGCTGGTGAGTCGGGATTGAGTTGTAAGCGCGAAATAAAAATAGGACGGTTCATCTCACTCAAGGATAGAATAATTATGACTTCGCGTCCATAGCCCTAATCGACGCATTGACTTTGACCGACTCCGCGTTGAGACTATTCCAACTTCTCGTAGTTCGATGCAAGATGAGCCATAGACCCCCGCCACCCGATCTTCTTCTGCGCGCCTATGCCGGCGAGCAGGATCTATCGATCGTGGTCCGCCTATTCAACGCTGAAAACGAGGCCGATGGCATCCCCGCCCGCCATACGGTTGCCGGGCTGCGCGCCGATTACGCCATTGCCAATGAACAATTTGACCCCACTCGAGACGTAACGATTGCCGAGGTTCGCGGGGAGCCGGTCGGCGTGGCCATCAGTGAATGGGTAGATGTCAACGATGAGAACTTGCGCGAGTACGAGCTGTTCGGCGTTGTCCACCCTGCCTGGCGACGCAGGGGAATCGGCTCCGCCCTCCTGGAGGCCAATGAGCGACGAGCACGACAATTAGCTCAGCAACATGACACTGCCCGCGGCAAAATCTTTGGCACCTTTGCTGGCGAGCACCAGACCGGCGCACGATCGATTATCGAAGGCGCTGGATATGAGGCAGTGCGCTATTTCTTTGATATGTTACGACCCCTGCGCGAGCCGATTCTGCAGGCAACTTTGCCGCCCGGCATCGAGGTGCGTCCTGTCACGCCGGCACTGTATCGTCAATTGTGGCTAGCCGAGAGCGACGCCTTCCGCGATCACTGGGGCGGCTTTGATACATCGGAAGAGGCTTTTGCGCGCTGGCGTAATTCGCCCCACTTTGACCCGGAACTTTTCGTGGTTGCTTTTGACGGCGACGAGATTGCCGCTGGCGTCATCAATGGCATTTACCCAGAAGAAAATCTCGAGCTAGGCGTGGCACGCGGCTGGTTGAATGGTGTCTTTACCAGGCGCGCCTGGCGCCGGCGCGGCTTGGCTCGCGCTTTGATTTTACGCAGCTTTGAGCTGCTGCTTTCGCGGGGACTGGATGAAGCGGCGCTGGGGGTAGATGCCGATAATCCCTCCGGGGCCCTGGCGCTTTATGAAAGCGTTGGCTTCCGCGTCGCCAATCGATACACTTCGTATCGTAAGCGGATGTAACCTAACTCGATTCTCGCTGCTTATCCCGCTCGGTCAGTCGGCCCGGAGGGTTGAGATTTTCTTGAGTGTAGATCTGCCCCGTGGGCGGTAGCAAACTGCCGCTACTGCCCGGATAGACATCCCCGCCAATGGGATCGCTTGCGGTACGTGCGGGCTGATCTAGAGGCCCCTCGCCGGGCCCCTCGCTACGACGGGTACGTTGGTTCACAATCTATCCTCCTTATGTGAAGGATAGTCACAGCAAGTGACACGCCGAAGCTCCTGTCAGGAGCTCTGGACGTAGATCCTTAAATCGGCCAGACGTCGTCGATAGTCAGGTCGTTGTCGGCTTTGTAGTCAGCCAAGGAGGCGAAGAAGCGATCACCATAAGTAGCCACCAGCTCGTCGCGGCCTTCGATGTCATCGGCTAGATTACCGCCGATCCAAACGCCCACGTAGGGATCATCAGCTCCAGCCGCATCAGGCACGATTTCACACGTAACCAGCCCCTCGCTGCGCGGCAGTTCGATATAGCCTTGCCAGGCCGGCGGCTTGGCGCTCATTCTGAGGCCTCGACATAGCCCTTGTCGGTCTTTTCCTTGAGCATCTTCTCGAAGACGGCGTTGGCCTTGGTGAACTCGACGCCCTCGGCCTTGACGATGCGCTGCCCGGCAGTGCCGATGCGACCATAATCGACCATGACGTCGAAGTTGCCCTCTTCCTCATTTTCGATCAGCTGCAGCTGGTAAAACTTGGCCGACTTGCCTTCGATGAACTCGAGACGCTTCTCTTGCATGATCTGCTTCATGATAAATGTACCTCTACGCTTATGGAGAGAATTAGTAGGAGAGTAGATCTCCATTATACCACTGCGCAGGCCGCAGGGGCAATGATTTTTCAATCCACGAACGTCACTCTTCGCCGGCGCGGGGATTTGACGGCCATCTACGCACGGCGAAACTTGTCCTACATACCGGAGAGAAGTCAATGAGCAGCGATGATAAGGGCAGCGCGCCAATGTCAGGTCAATTTTACCGATCAGGCTTTGGTTTATCGCCAATAGACGCCGCAGTAGAGGGCATTTACTACGATATTCGCGAGTCTTTCGAGCTGGCTATGAAAAGTGCCGGCCTCAGTGAAGGGCAATTGCAAGAAATCCTGACTACCGTTGACGATGCAGTCGGCAACGACAGTAATTGGGATCAGCTGATGGCGCATCTGAAAAAGGTCGGCGTTGACGTCGGCGACGAATAATGGATTACAGCAAATGTCTGGTGCATGGCGGCGAACCGCCAATGCTGCGCGACAAGTGCGCCGAGCGGCAGGCCACGCCCTGCCTACGATCTCGCTTTGGTAGTCTGAAGGCGAAGCTGACCAAGGCTCAGCGCGCCAAGGATTGGGCCGGCGTGCTGAAGGTTACCGATGAGTTCGATGAACTCTCGCGTGCAACCGCCTACCCCGATTGGTGGCACCTGTTTGAGAGGGCGCGCGAAGACGCCGAATATGAGCAGCGTCGCGCCAACTGGTAGAGCCAATCCTCAATAAGCAACAAAGAAGCGCCACAAATGTGTGGCGCTTCTGGTTTATAGAGAGAGCTGCTAGCCGGCGCGACGACGGAAGCGATCGCTCACTTCGGTGATGGCGGCTGTGATCATTTCACGCGCGGCGGCCAGGCCGTCGGCGACATTGGCAAACGAAGCTTGTCCCAGGTCCTGGACAATCTTGCCCTGCTGATCGCGGATCAGGCCTTCGAGGCTGCTAGTGTCGTTCGCGTCTTGCAGGGCCAGCGAGAAGCCATAGGTGCCATGATGAGTGTCATGGATTTCAAAGTCTACCGTCAGTCTCCCGTCAGCTGCGACATTGATGCTGCTTTGCGCAGCCAAGCCCGCTAGACGCAACTCGTTCACGGAGGCACGTAGTTCGTTGCTAATTGCTTCTGCCAAAGCCTCAAGATTTACAGTCATTATTTTCCTTCCTTGCGTCTATTAGCTTGTGCAGGCTTCGTATTTACGTCCAGGCCGGCGATGTTCATGAACGACACGCGTCCATCTCGAATCGCGGCACACCATTAATCATCGGACCGGAAGAAGCCTGTTCATATTGTGCGGGCAAAGAAGATCCCCGCCAGCTGGAGGAGGCTCCGGCTGGCGGGGATTGAGCGCGTCGAGGAGAGGTTTACTCGAAGCGGCCACCGTTGCCACGGCCGACCCAGATGAGGCCGAGCCCTAGCAGGAAGAAGGTTCCGCCAGCGCCGCCGGCCATTCCAGCCAGGCCCAAGCCAAGCTGTAGAGCCGAAGCGGTGACAGTGCCGACGCCAAGCTCCCCGATCAGAGCATGAGCCGTACCGGTCCAAGCCTTCTCGCGAGCAGGACCCTCGAGCGGATGTGAGCGGTCAAAATCGGCCCAGTAGCGACCGTCGATATCAAACTCGTACTCGCCAGCAGCAAACGTCTCCCCGTTGTACTCAACATCCTCTTCGAGGACGATGGTCTGCGTGCCGTTCAGGGTGTGATAGGAAACGGTTGCCATCTGGTACATGTACTCAGTGGCGGTGTTGACTAGCGGATCGGCCGGGTTGAGATCGCCAGTTACGACCGGGAAGCCCCAGTCATCAGTCAGGAGAGCCATGATCGCATCGGCGCCGGCGGTCTCGCCGCGGTCAACCAGCTGGCCATCCTCGTTGTAAGTGAGCTCGACGCCCTGCGCTGCGCTGAAAGCCTGAAGGGAATTAGTGCCCTCCTGGGTCTTGATGAAAGCAAAGCCGCCAACAGCCATGAAGAACATGCCGGCTGCCACCATCACCAGTCCGAGAATCTTGAGTCGCGAGGTCATTTGAAAGTTCCTTTCCAACAGCCATGCTACTCTTTTGCCGAGGCCACATGACCAAATTATGTACTTCAACGGCTCCGTGGCGACATTTGCGCCCGATACAGCTCGTATACCAGAGAAGATGATTGATAATGATAATTTGCGGATGAGTCGAAGGGGGAGCCTTTAGGGGGCCATTTGGCCCCTTTATATATTAAAACAAAGCAAAACAGGCGCCCTATAACGAATAGGAGCAACTTTAGGGCCAAAGGGGGGATGCGCGAGGAACCAGTTATTAGCCTCGTCGCAATTAGTGCTCGCGCCCTGCCTTGTGGGTATGGCTGGTGGCGGGCTCGATAATGCGCGCGATCCATGGGTGCGTTTCGCATAGCTTATGGGCGCAATCATGGCAGATCACTGCTGTTAGCGCAGGCTGATCGTGGGCATACATTCGCACAATAGGCGCATCGACGAATTCGCCGTAACCGCCATCAAAGGTGATATGCAGGGCATTATCCCACTGGTCGTACTCTTCGCCGCCAACGAATTCGGGCTCGAGGGCAATGCCACAAGCATCGCAATTACGACTCGCGGCGGTCTTCACATCTGTCATAAGGAAACTTCCTGCCTTTAGTGTCAACGATGATGACTGTTATCTATCGAGGATTGAAGGAGATTACCAGTTATTGTTGGAGTCGCTGATCTGTTCAGAGACATCTTCGGCGCAAAACACGCAAAGCCACTCGCCACCATGTCCAGATAGTGATGACTGCACCACGCTTGGATCGGGAGTGCCGCATCGCTCGCAGGCCGGCCAGCCATGCTGATATTGCAGCTCTTCGCGGTAGCCATTTAGGTGCTCCTGTAGCTGGGCATCTGACCATCCTTCCGCCACGCGGATGCGCCTTTCGGTTTCAATCTTGGCTTCAATCGCCGCATCGTCGGCAGCACTGCGCATCTTATTGCTGTTCATGGCTGGCCTTCCTCGAGTAAATCTTCCATGCCATATGGCGTCAACGCCGCTCGAGCCGCTTGGCGATCGACGCCGGGGCGGCGGAAATAATTCGCGATCAGCCCGGCCGCATCGGTCGCTTCAGTAGGCGTAAACTCCTTGGCTTGCCAAACCTCGACCAGGCCTTGTTCAGTGAGATGATCCAGCAACTCTGCTAGGCGATTGACTTCATGCATGCCGGCGACTATGCCTACGAATACCTCGCCGCCGGCTTTTCGCAGAATGGTTACACGCCACAGTCCGCTTGAAGTCATGACTTACTTCTCTCCTGCAGAAGGGTGCGTTCGCCAGTTGCCATTAGCTAGCTGTCTGTGCGCGGCTAGCAATAACGTCGCGCGCTTCAGAGATGAAGCGACGCACATTGCCGGCTTCCGCGAAGCCGAACAGGACGTCGTCTTCTAATGACCAGAACAAGGCGTTGATATCTTCAACCTGCAGGGCATACGCGGTCGCCTGCTTCTTGAGCTTGGGGTTAGCACGCGGTTCGTCGCCGCGCAGGTGACCGAAAAAGTAAGACGGATAAGCCTTGGTGGTGATCTTGTGCTCCAGGCCGCGGGCTACCCAATCGCGGAAGAAGGTTTTCGGTGATTCTCCGGTGCTCGGATATGCCAGGTCGATGGTCTTGCCGTTGATTTCGATGGTATCAACCCTGAGCTGTCCCGCCTCGATCAGAGCCAACAGGCGCTTGAGTGAAGCCGGCACGGTGCCAAACTCGAACTCAGCCGAGCCCATATAGTCGAGCTGGAAGGCGCTTTCGCGGTCAGCCCAGAAACGCTTGACGCTATAGTCTCGAACGGGGACGCGCTGGATGAGATAAAATGACCAGTCCACGGTAAGCCTCATAAGTAATGTTACTTTATATAGCCTCGTTGTGAGGGCGGAGTCGTCAAGCTTGTCAGATATGGTCTTAGACGTCGCGGCCTAAAGCACTGCGAAATGGATACTGCAGCTCATACTTCTCTTTCGCTGTCAGTAATTCATCGGCACTAACGGCAAAGATAAAGGCGCGAATCAAGCTCATTTCTGGAGCGGCGGTGCCAAACTCAAAATCAACAGCCTCATATGCCTCAAGGGCTGTATCCCAGCCAGCCTGCTCGGCCGCGGCGGCTCGTAAAGCGTCAACTTCCTTCAGGCGTGATAGCGTTTGCTGACGCAGGGCCTCGAGGTCCGACTGGCTGAACTTGAACAAACTCAGCGGCCGCGCCGAGGTGGGAGTTAATGATTTCGCCCAGGAGATATACTTTTGCACTTCGCCGTGATGCGGTCCGTATTTCTTATCCACGTTCTACTTCTCCTGCCGCTTGCGCGTCCTTGTCTTCGAGGGCGTCGACAGAATCAATCAGCCCACGCTTCAGCCCCCAATCGAGCCATGCAGTTCTTGCTCCGGTAAAGCTGGGATTACCATTGGCCGGATCCTCGCCGGCGATAGCCGTGAGAGCCCAGAACCAAAAGGCGGGGCGATCACGTAGTTCGCGCAGGAGGAGCGGCAATGCCGGCGGTCCGATGCCGATGATCTGCTGATAGGCGCGATCGGTAACAATATTCTGTACGCTAGACAGATAAGATGTCTCCGCACGCCATTGTGTCGCCAGAGCATTGAAGCGCGCCGGAAGGGATGCCTGCGCTGCGCTCAGCAACCCGCTGGACTGATTGTTTTCCATATCAGCTATGGTGGCTGCGCATGAATTGCTGTCAATCGGACGTTGGGCTGAAAATAGACGGGCCTTATTTGCCGATCCGTTCAACGCGATAGGCCGTACGCCCGGGGCTCATCTGAAAAGAAACGATGCGGACGTCGTCATCGAGCTCCACCTCCAGCCCTGGCAAATCACTCGAGATCAACGCCGAGCAAGTGGCGTTGAGGCCAAAGCCGACCGTATATAAATCTTCGTTACCATCGCCTAGATTGATCGCCGCCACGCGTGCATATTTACTGTTGAGCTGGTCGCTGAGCACCTCGTACGTGCCCGGCAACAGACGGAAGCGCGCTCCTTCCTGTCCCCATACATCGGAGTAGTCCTCCACCTCGACTGCCTGCGGTAGACTAATACTGCCCACGCGACCCTTGGCCATCTCTGTCATCTTCAATCTCCTCCTCGATTATCCTTCGCGATTGATGCTCTTCTTTAGCGCCTGCTCGCCGGCCCGCCAAGCAGGCAATTTAGCGTCATACATTTCCCGATCAATTGGCGACCAACGTTGCCAGCTGACGCGCCTCTCCTCATCAATATCGAGCACAGCCCAGCCGTGCGGCCATTTATCAAGGCTGATAATGGTTGTTTCGCCGAGTTTTTCAGTGTCCCAATAATGATGGTGGCCGCTGAACCAGAAGCGCGGCGCCATCACCTCACACAAAGTGCGGAGCTCTTCACTGGTGCGCGACCGTTCGCCGTTACTGAAATGAATGGGCGTGTCGTGTGACAACACCACGTCTACCCCACCCATCTTACTCAGTCGTTCGTAGGCTGCGAGATCGAAAAACTTGGGGCTATCCTTGCGCGAGTCGCCACGCGGAATGCCGCCTATGCCGACGATCTGCAGGCCGCCAATAGTTACAATTTCTGCATCGGACAGATAGTGCAGATTGCGTCGTTCGTACTTGCCTTCGCGTAGCGAATCGATCGTTGACCAATGCTCGTGGTTGCCGTGGATGAAGTAAAAGGGGACCTCCATGTCTTCGTAATACTGGCAATCACCAACTTGCAGCACGACATCAGGCTTGGCTTCGCGCAGGAAATGACGAAAGGCAGCCAGCTTGGAACGCCCGTGAAAATCGCCGATGATTGCAATGCGCATCAGCTACCTTCGCTTCCTGCCGCCACGCTCGAGTGAGAGCAGCTCTCGCTTCTGCTCTTCTTCGGCGAGATGCCAAAGCACCTTGTCAGCGTGATAGGCGGCCAGATCCGCCGGCTCAAAGCGGTGCCAATTTTCGATCTTGCCGGGGGTCAAATCCATGACCACCCATTCGTGTGGCCATTTGCCCAGGCTGATAAAGGTTGTTCGAGCATCGATTTGCTCGACGTCGTAATGGTGATGATGACCACTGAACCATAGTTGCGGACGCACCCTCAAGGCCACCTCGCGCATGGGCTCTAGCGTCAAATGATCATGCAGGCCGTCGGAAGGGCGCATGGGCGTTTCGTGTGACAAGACGATATCGGCACGCGAATCAGCAAAGCGCGCCAGATAGTCGTGACGAATATATTTAGGCGCCTGCTTGCCATTAGGCGACCAGTTGCCGCCCATGCCGGCGACGCTGAGGCCATTGACGGTCGCTCGACGCCCGTCAGCCAGGTACGACAGATTAGATACCTGCAATGTCCCTTTTTCGAGGCCCTCGATAATATCCCAGTCTTCATGGTTGCCACGCACAAATGTCGTAGGCAGCGGCCAAGACTCATAATACTGCAGGTCGCCAACAGTCAGCAGCAGCTCGGGCTGAGCCTCTTCGATAAAGAGATCCAGCGCCGGTCGCTTATGACTGCCGTGAAAGTCACCGATCACACCGACGCGTAGCGACTTATTCCGAGCCCGTTTCATGAGAATTCTCCGAAAAATTGATAGGTACGTATCTTGGCAGACTAAGCATGGACGCTTGACGCCCGCTCGTCAACCGACGCCTTGTACCACACTCAATCAGCAGCCTCAGAGGCTGTCAGATCGATTCTGGCGATTCTCCTGGCGAGTGTCGGCAAAACGACCCCCTCTCGCTCTCGGCCTCCCCCAGGCCCCGCTAGGGCTATCAGCGCAGCTAGAAGGGAATCGAATCTTCCTCTGTCGGTTCGACGACGGGGAAGGGCGGCAGCTCTCCGGCGTCGCGCGCTCTATCCTGTTCGGCTGCCCAGAGTTGATACTCTCGTTGTCGTCGTTCTTCGATCTCTGCTACTTCTCCGGGGAAGTTCTCTACACAAGCATCACAGTAAACAATCTTCGCCCCCAGCAGGTTATAACCGCAGCGGGCGCAGGAGTCTCCCATGTCAACGCCGGTCACCTCATCGGCAGCTAAGCCGGCGCGATCGTGCAGTAATTGCAGGTGATCGCAATAGAGCACCTCTCCGTCATCAGACATGCCACACAGATGGCAGCCTGCTTCCGGCCAGGGGCTTTCGAGAGTAACAGAGCCGGGAGTGAGATAGTCCATTAAATCACCTTGCAAACTTAATCACCAAACTATTAATGCTCGCTGTGGTGGGTCAAGTTCAGAGGCCGCTGACGCGGACGCGCCCAAGCACGGCAAACGCGCTGGCCTTGTGAGTAAGTCGGCAACATGCTATCCTTTGAAAGCTGATTCAAATGGATATTCAATGGAGGCTATTCCATGCGCACCCGTGACCTTGTTCGTCTCTTTCGTAATGGCTTACTGCTGGGGCGAACTGCTGAAATCAAGCCTACTTCCGATTATGGGCAGGAGGGAGTCGAGGGCGGCGTTATCCTGGCTGCTTCTCCGGAAGGCGCATTGCTACTGGCTATTCATGGCCGTGCCGACGATCGCCTGTGGGTGGGCCCCGAGTCGGTCAAGGATGTCAACGACGAAGGCTGGTGGGATTTGGACTTGAGACTGCTGCGGGGCGAAAGTCGCAAGCAACTGTTTTATGAAATAGACGCGGCGTCCGACCTGGATGTTATGCCTGAGCTAACCGAAGAATTCAACAAGTAGCCCTACGGCGCCAAAACTTCCACGCGTCGTTGCGGTTCATGGCCGCGCGAACGACTCATCAACGATTCCCGCTCTGCCAATTGGTGCTGAAGGCGGCGGATGTAGGCATTTTGCGGAGTCAATTGCTGCGAATGACCTGAGGTGCGCACCAGGCCGATCGCTTCAGCCGCCTCCTGCAGAGCGGCCTCTTGGGGATTGACCTCCAATCCGAATATATCTGTCAGCAACTTTTCGACTTGCATAATCGAATTAGAGCGCAATACATAAACGGGGATCTGATTTATCTCCGCCTCGCGTAGAACTGTCGGCCGACGCTTGTAATGATTGGATAACGTCATTACCGCATCGGCATCTTCTATCTCGCGTGCAATCGTTACCGGCAGGCCCAATTCGCGCGCCGCCTGCTCGACGCGCTTGCTGCTGATGCCGAAGGGGAATACCTGCACCCCTCTGCCGCTAGAGCCGTTCCCCATCCGCACCAGAGGACTTTCGCCAGGCTCGAAGCGCGAGTTGCCGATCTTTTCGCCCGGTAGCGGCTGAAGAACTTCGCGCCGCCCGCCGCGCGTTTGATTCCAATTCATGCCCTGCTGCGATTTGTCCTGGCGCGATCTGGCGCGCGTCGGGCGCCGATATTGAGCACCCATCGCGCCGAAGCCGTTACCGGTCTCAGTAGTCGCTGGGCTCGGACCAAGATTGGCGTCGACTCGATAGCTGTAATTGGTCTCTTGCTGCAGCTGCCCCTGCCCATCGCGCCAGCGCGACTCTGGCGTTGGAATATTGCCGCGTAGCAGGACGTCCACGGTCTCGGCTACATTGCGATGCACGACCACATGATCGCGTTCGACGATTTCCACCAAGACATCAAATGTCGGCGGCGCCTGCCGCTCCAGCACCGTCTTTTGGGTACCGCGGTGGCGCGCCTCCTCATCTCCGAGAGTGACCGGCTGAATGCCGCCGACGAGATCCGACAGTGTCGGGTTAAGCATGAGGTTCTCGAGCGTGTTGCCGTGGGCAGTGCCGACCAGCTGTACGCCGCGCTCGGCGATGGTGCGTGCGGCCCCCGCTTCGAGCTCGGTGCCAATCTCGTCGATGACGATGACTTCGGGCATGTGGTTCTCGACTGCCTCGATCATGACCGCGTGCTGTTCGGTCGGCGTGCGGACCTGCATGCGCCGCGCGTCGCCGATGCCCGGATGCGGAATGTCCCCGTCGCCGGCAATCTCGTTTGACGTGTCGACGACAACAACGCGCTTGCCGAGGTCGTCGGCCAGCACGCGTGCCACCTCGCGCAGCATCGTGGTCTTGCCCACGCCAGGACGGCCGAGGATGAGGATCGATTGTCCTGAATTAACGATGTCACGAATAATGTCGATGGTGCCGAACACTGCACGTCCGATGCGTAGTGTTAGTCCGACGACCTTCCCTGAGCGGTTGCGGATGGCGCTGATGCGGTGCAGGGTGCGCTCTATCCCGGCGCGGTTGTCGTCGCCGAAGACGCCGATGTGCTCGATGACGTGGGCAATATCGGCGTCAGTCACCTCGCGCTCAAGCAGTTCCTCGGCGCCATGCATGAAGCGAGCTTCTGGGCGTCGACCCAGATCCAATATCACCTCTAATAAACCGGCATGCGGAGATTCGCGTAAACGCACACACATTTCTTCCGGCAAAGCTTCGAGTAATAGATCAAGATCATCGGTGATCTCGCGCCTCACTCGAGCAGCGTCTGATGCAGCTGTGGAGACGAGAATGTCAGTCATTTAACTTGCGGCGATAACGCCGTCATGCGATCTAATGTTTCAATAATCATCGGTCGTAGAGCAGATTATGGCAACCCGCGCAAGAGAAAAGTCGCCTTCAAATGCCTTAGGCGCGGGCGTTTGGAGGAAATTGTGCAAAAAGTGGTGACGAATTTAATCTGGCCCTGGCGCAAGATGAAAACCTGTAGCATACTAAAAGTAACTAGAAGTAAATCGACTTGGCGCTCCGGTCAGCGCCGCGACCTCATTCACAACGAGTACGAAGACTTCAAATTAGAGCCCTGGCCGGGATCTCGCTGCGGCGAGAGGGCCTGCGCCAGGAGAATATTATGTTCGCTCAGCTAGGGCTCAGCCCCGAGCTGCTTCGCGCGATAGCCGACGCCGGCTATACGGAACCGACGCCGGTTCAGCGTGAAGCCATCCCTCACGTCCTCGCCGGCCGCGACGTCCTCGCCGGCGCTCAAACAGGCACCGGCAAGACAGCTGCGTTTGTGCTCCCTATTTTACAGCGTCTTTCGACAACCCTGCCCCTACATGGCCGTGCCGGCGTTCGCGTGTTGGTATTGACACCTACTCGCGAATTAGCCATCCAGATCGAGGAAAGCGTTCGCACCTACGGCGTCCATCTACCCATCCGTTCGGCTATCATTTATGGTGGCGTACCCATGGATCCACAGATCGCTGCCTTGCGAAGTAATCCTGAAATCGTGGTTGCCACCCCCGGGCGACTGCTGGACCACACCTGGTCGGGAAATATCGACTACGGAGCCGTGGAGGTTTGTGTCCTTGATGAAGCGGATCGCATGCTGGATATGGGATTCATCGATGATATCCGCCAAATTCTGTCGCTCTTGCCTGAGAAGCGTCAGAACCTTCTTTTCTCGGCGACTTTCTCTAATTCAATCCGCCAACTGTCGGCTAAGCTTTTTAATAATCCTGTCTTGATCCAAGCCACGCCGAGCAATACGGCTACCGAGCTGGTGCGACAGACAGTTCATCTGGTTGACCGACATGCCAAGAGCGAGACTCTGGTACGCTTGGTGCGTAATGGCGTTGTACGCCAAGCACTCGTCTTTGTACGGACCAAGCATGGTGCTGACAAGTTGGCTGCATATTTGAACCGAGCCGGGATCAAGGCGGCAGCTATTCACGGCGACCGCAATCAGATGCAGCGCGAAACGGCGCTGCGTGACTTTAAGCGTGGTCGGGTTGACCTATTGGTTGCTACCGAAGTGGCCGCTCGCGGTCTCGATATTACCGCTCTGCCGCATGTCATTAATTACGAACTGCCAACTGTGACTGCCGATTACGTGCACCGCATCGGCCGCACCGGCCGCGCCGGCCTAGACGGGATCGCTCTCAGTTTGGTCAGCAGCGAGGAACTGTCACAACTACGAGACATCGAGCGCCTATTAGGGAGGGCCATTCCGCGACAGACATTGTCTGCGGAGGCCATGCCCCCTCGCGGGCAGCGCATCACACCACGCCCGCGAAGTGAGTATGCGCAACGTCCCCAACGCGTCGCCTCGCGATCGCCGGCGGGCCTTAGCGCCTGGAATAAACTCCCCGGTGAGCGGAGAGGCAATATCGATCCGTCCTAAAGCAAAGGCGAGCCGGCAGGGCGCCGGCTCGCCTTAGTTATAATTTACTCGGGTCCCGGTGGCCGCGTGTGGCGACTGTTTTTACCGAGGCCCGCCGGATCTGCCGGCGCGCATGTCCGAGCTGATGTTTCCGTCGCGGGGAATGCTGGCAAGATTAGTCGCACCGTGATCCCGATCGCCGGTTTGCAGCCAAGAACGATCAGTATCTTGATCTCTCTTTCGCTGTCCGGTTACTACGCCCGGGGTGCGTCGGTTTAACACGGTTGCTCCTCCTTTACCTGCTGCTATTTGCTGCAAGCCGAGTGCCAACCCATTAGCGCCCAAGCCTTAGTTAGACCAACCCTTCAAACTTGGCATTCCATAAGCGGAAGGCCGCTTCTAGCTTGGGTCGGATCAGTTTCTCGGCAGTCACTTCATCGAGATCGAAGTGGCCCATGCGCGCGGCAGTGCCGCGATAGCCGACGTCCTTGTCAATCCAGACTGAAATACTGCCATCGCCGTTTGTGTAGCCACGAAACATATATGTTGTGCGTGGATCACGCAGGCGAGGGTCGTGGCTGGCATACCACTGGCCGCGCTCCAGCGGCAAGGCCGTGGCTGGCGGACGAGTCTCGATCTTATCGATGCCCAGGGCCTTGACGGCATGCTCAAAAGCTTGGTACTTGGAAGAAAAAGTCCGTAGTGCCATCAAATTTCCTAACGCGCAGTGATGGAAAGACAACGCCGGCAGACAAGCGGATGAACCTCGCTGGCCTTGGTGCCAATGCGTGGCACGATGGGAGTGGCAGCTCGATCGATCAGCGCCGTCGTCGCCCTGCAGGGGGTTGTATCGGTGATCACATCGATAGCGTGCCACTTGCCAATGAAGTCGGTGGTCGGATGAAAGCGCGATAGCCGAGTGATGACAAAATCCTGCATTATTCGGCTACCACTGACCGATCCGAATCCGGGTCGAGCGCAGACCAAAAGACATGCCCGCAATCCGGGCAAGCATCGCCATCGGTCGCATCTTGATCAATCGGCGTTTGGCAATCCGGGCAAGCGCCGTCTGGATAATTATCTCGAACATTCATGACTGACTCCTGTGTGTATTCCCTAATTTTCATCCAACGCTTAATTGCGTCCAGGTTAGACGTCGACCACGGCAGGGGCAATCAATCGTCAGTCAGATGCTCGACTGCCGGATCTGCAGTTAAGGTGCGGATGGCATGGCCCTTGGTGCGTCGCCTCAGCTCGAGCATGAGATGAGAAAAGACTCCCCGTCCACGCCATTCTGGATCCACCCAGGCTGAATACAGAAAGGCGTAAGTCGTTTCTATCCACGGGCAGGGGCCCGCCGGCGGCTCGTGAACGGCCCATAACACATAGCCCACTGGTTTGCCATCGATGAGCGCCTTCAGCGCCTTTTCGTCCGGGTTTGCCTGTCCAAGCGCGTATTGGCGCTCATTGAAAAGAACGATAAGCTCACCCTTGCGCAGGGCGCGCATCCGAAGTTCGTCGGAAGGTAGTTGGCTCGATATAGACATGCCCACATTGTGGGCTGGAGTTCGACGCAGATCAAATCGCGCACAACTCCTATACTCGCTTGACGCTGGTCGCGGCGCATGAGAGCATAGATATATGAGTGATGAAAAGCACCCCTTCGAGCTTCTGATCGCAGAACTCAGTATCGGAGATTTTGAGCTGTTGGCTGAGGTGTTCAACATTCACCACGGGCGCTTCGAAGGAAGCGGTTATGGTGGGCATAGTTGTCGAGAGGCGCCCTACAACTGGACGCGCGAGCATGCCGACGACATTGCCGCTTGTCGCCTGTTCCATCCCAATTCATTTGATGATGCCTTGCGCGCCATCAGCCATCAAGCCAATGCCGAGGCGGCACACGATCCGAAATTTCACGAAACTTCACTGCTCGAGGGCTGGCGGCTGGAGGCGGGCCGCAATACAGCCAAGCTAGGTGCCATCCGACTCGCCGAGCTCAAAGAACAGATGGGGCTAGGCAAGAAGCAGAAGACATCCTTTGGTCGTGCTGCCATCAATCTGATTGCCGTGTGGGGCGAAATGCTCTCGGTGGCTGGGTCCGTCATCAACCAGCCCATGCCACGCGAGGAGTTCTGCCGGCGCTATCCTGGCTCGGTACGCGGCCAGGATGTCGCAACCTTGAGCACGCCGATCATTGAGATCTATGGTTCGCTGACGCCGTGGTAGAATTAAGCCTCGACGATATTCACGTCATGGCCGCATAGCCAATCTTCAGCGCCTTCAGGGTCAACGATTCGATACGACGGATGGTCTCCCTCGACGCCCTCGTCGCCCTGGCATGGCTCCTGTTCAAGCACTTCCATGACGAAGCCGGGGAAATGCTTGTATTCAATCTTCATGTCGTTTCTCCTTGAATGTTGCTACGCCTTATCGCGGCGCCGGCAATGAGCAGGTATAGACGCGAAAAAGGATGCTGGTCTGGACGCCATTATGCGCGGTGGCATAGTCGTGATGGAAGAACCATACGCTGCCGTCGCGAGTCTGGTCAGTTTTCGTCAAGCTGCTCTTTGGCACCATCGAGTAGAGGGAGCCTGACATAGATACGAACCCCTCACCAAGATAGAAGCTACCGCTATCGCTGGTCTGAACGCCATCTGGCCAGATGTGAGATATTCGCCGAACAACCTGGTCTGAAAATTCTACCCAGTCGCCCACGCGCGGCCCGTCTTTGGCGTCGAGTGCTGCCTGGCGCTTCGCGCGAATATCCAGGTCGCGCGGATCGAGGTCGCCTGCCGGTGATGGGGTCATTATTAAGACTTCCTTATCTTGGCGTTGACGCTTGGCGAGAAGAGATGATAAGCTTCGTCGCGCTAGCATTGACGGTCAAGCCAAGGGCAGTTTGCCACTTGCGGCCATGGAGGTCAACCCTCCTTGCTTGACACTTACCTACGCTTCAAACAACGCTTGTGCATGGCAAATTTCGTTCAACGCGGCAAGCACTACTTTTATGATGTCGAACCGTCTTTCTATGCTCCGAGCCTGAAGGCAGACATCGAAGAGCGTCGCGCCAGCCGTCCAAGTTGGGCGAGTGCTGAAGAATGGCCGGATATCTCCATCGAGCGAACGCGCTCTGGCGGTTGGTATCGCGCAAGTTGGGATAATGGCCAAGATTACCAAGATCTCACCTTCCTGATCGCCGCGGTTGGCGCCTTCCCCATTCGCGAGGAAGGGCATTTTCAGCTACTGCATCACGGCGGCAAGCCCGCTGCGCTGGTGGCCAAGCGACTATCGCAAGCCTGTTATGGCGATTTTGACTCAATCAGTGTCGTTATTAAAAACTGACTCTAGCAATAGTTGATGTAATCGAAGATCGCCGCTCAGCTCTGGGTGGAAGGTCGTCGCCAGCAAGGGCCCCTGCCGAACCGCTAATGGTTGCCCTGCCGCATCTTGCGCCAGCACCTCGACCGCAGCCCCGGTATCATTGATTTGTGGTGCGCGGATAAAGATGCCATGCAACGGACCGCCATCGATCAGAGGCATGTCCACGTCGGCTTCGAAACTATCGGCCTGACGACCATAGGCATTGCGAGTGAGGCCGATATCAAGGCCGCCGATAATCGCCTCTTCACCTTCGATGCGGTCGGCCAGCAGAATCATGCCAGCGCATGTCCCCAGCATCGGCGTATTGGCCGCGACTAGCGCGGCAATTGGCTCGCGCAGGCCATAGGCGTCAAGCAAGCGACGTTGCGTGCTGCTTTCGCCGCCTGGCAAAATCAACGCATCGAGATTGGACAATTGATGCGGTAGGCGCACCTCGATCACCTCGGCGCCCAGAGTCTGGAGAGCTGCAGCATGCTCGCGTACAGCCCCCTGCAGTGCCAGCACGCCAACGCGAGGCGCTCGTGGAAAATCCTTACCAGCCACGGTCAGCCAGACGTTCAGCCGGCGGAATGGCTGCGATCTCGAGACCTTTCATCGGCGCGCCCAGGCCGGTGCTGACCTCGGCTACAATCTGCGGTTGATCATACTGAGTAGTCGCCAGGACGATTGCTCTAGCATAGCGTTGTGGATCTTCACTCTTGAAGATGCCGGAGCCGACAAACACCGTCTGTGCACCCAGTTGACGCATCAGACTGGCGTCTGCCGGGGTGGCCACACCACCCGCCGAGAAGTTAGGCACTGGCAGTTCACCATGCTCAGCCACGTATTGAACCAGCTCCAGCGGCGCTCGTAATTCCTTGGCAGCGGCGAATAACTCGTCGTTGCGCATGGCTGATAGCTCACGGATGCCTCTGCTGACCGCGCGTATATGGCGCACCGCTTCGACGATGTTGCCCGTGCCCGCCTCGCCCTTGGTGCGGATCAGGGCCGCCCCTTCGCCGATACGGCGCAGGGCCTCGCCCAGATCGCGGCAGCCACATACAAAGGGGATGGCGAACTGATGCTTGTCGATGTGATGTTCCTCATCGGCGGGTGTGAGCACTTCTGATTCATCAATGAAATCAACGCCCAGCGACTCGAGAATCTGTGCCTCGGCAAAGTGGCCGATGCGGCATTTGGCCATGACCGGGATACTGACCGCCGACTTGATTTGCTCAATTAACGCCGGGTCGCTCATGCGCGCGACGCCACCATCGCGGCGAATGTCGGCCGGCACACGCTCAAGGGCCATGACCGCCACCGCGCCAGCCTCTTCGGCTATCTTAGCTTGGTCGGCAGTGACTACGTCCATGATAACGCCGCCTGACAGCATACGCGCCAGACCAACCTTCACGGTCCATGCTTCGCTATCGAGATATGGCATCTATTGCTCCTTGCCTGCGCATACGACGCAGTTAGTAAGGGTATGTTCGACCATCTGCTGTAATCTGACAAGCGAGAAGCAGGAATAAGGAGGCTCTTCTTTCTGAGGGCGCGGTTTGACAGAGAGTGAGACTACTGCAGGAGTTCAAGAGCGAGCTTGGCGGCACCCATCACAGGTTTCTCCGCGATGCGCTTAACTATCGACAATGGCGAGAGCTCTCTGACCTTAGCCTCCAGCGCCAAGGCAAATCCGTCATCCTCCACAACGCCACCGCCTAGTATGATTGGCAAATTAGGAGCGGCTTTTGTGAGCTTGGCTGCGCTTTTTGCAAGCCTATCTATAGATCGCTCTACCGCACTGGAAGCTTTTGACTCGCCCGCCGTCCACGCCGCCAACACGCAAGGAAGAAGCGCGTAAAGTTGTTCTTTTGTTTCTACCTTATGCCCGACTTGCGCTACAATGCCCCTGGCGCCCAAGTTTGACGAATTAGGCCGGTCCTCTTGGCCTTCCCGTAAGAGCGCAACGTTTGAGCCGGTCCCCACTGCTATTACTATTCCGTCACCGACCGTACCCGCTCGAAGGATTGCCCAAGTGTCGTTTCGGACAAAGATCGGAACATCGCTCGACAACCCCTCTTTGTATAGCCGATAGAGATAGGCATCGCGAGTCCGGTCGGGCTTCCCTTTGTCGTCGATGCGCTTGGCGCAGACGGCGATTGCCAACGGAGTCTCTGCCTCTCTCTTGGCGATGACCCTGATTAGTTTAATCACAGCCTGCGGATCTGGGACGTCATTTCCCTGTATCAATTTACACTTGATGATTTCATCAATTTGTAACCCATGGCGATCAGCGGCAACTGCACGAATGCCACTCCCTCCACAATCGACGCCAATGACAAACTTTTTAGTCATGCGCGACCGCCGGTCGCGCCAGTTATCCTGTCAAATCCATCGTGATGAGTTTCCATTTTGCTCAAATCTCCGCGCTCATTTATTTCGACTTTGGTTGCAGATTAAAGCGTCAGCTGATGGGGATGAAGCCAGGCGTTTAGCGCGTCTGCGCGGCCTTCAAAACGATCAACTTGCATCATCTGGGCGTCGTATAAGCGCGCACGAATGAGAGGCGAACTGAACGTCGAACCTCTCCGAGTTCGCACCTCGAGCGTGAAGCGACGCCCATCAGGCAAGTTCCAATCGAAGATCTCAACATGCCCTTTGTGGCTATTGTAGATCCGACCCAGGGCGCTCATGAGTTGCATTCTCGTTTCATGACGTCATGGTAGGGACTTGGGTCAGATTAGGCAAATACAGCTACTGCCGCGGGCAAAGGCGGCAGTAGCTGTCTCGCTTACTTGGCTAGGTGCTGATCGTAGGCAGTCATGTCAAAATGCCCGTGCCCAGACAGGTTGAACAAGATGACGCGTTCTTCCCCCGCCTCTTTGGCGGCCAACGCTTCATCCATGGCCGCGCGGATGGCGTGGCTTGACTCGGGAGCTGGGATGATGCCCTCGCTACGTGCAAAGGCAATCGCTGCGTCAAAGCAATCTTCCTGCTCATACGCACGCGCCTCCAGGAAGCCTTGATCGTACAGGTGGCTGATCATCGGCGCCATGCCGTGATAGCGCAGGCCGCCGGCGTGAATCGAAGGCGGCATGAAGTCGTTACCTAACGTATGCATCTTCAGCAATGGCGTCGTGCCGGCGCTGTCGCCGAAGTCATAACGATACTCACCCTTGGTCAGACTCGGGCACGAGGCCGGCTCAACTGCCAGGAAGCGAGTCTCGCGCTCGCCATTCAATCGTTCGCGCAGGAATGGGAAGGCGATGCCAGCAAAGTTAGAGCCGCCACCGGCGCAGCCGATGACGATATCGGGATAATCGCGAGCCATCTCCATCTGGCGCAAGGCTTCCTGGCCAATAACAGTCTGGTGCAGCAGCACGTGATTGAGGACGCTGCCGAGCGAATACTTGGTGTCTTCGCGTGAGCCTGCCACTTCAACGGCCTCGCTGATGGCGATTCCTAAGCTGCCGGCGCTGTCGGGGTTGGCCGCCAAGACGGCCCGGCCAGCGTTGGTTTCCTCGCTCGGACTGGCGACCACGCTGGCACCAAATGCCTCGATCATGGAACGGCGATACGGCTTCTGCTGGAAGCTGACTTTAACCATGAATACCTTGCATTCGATATCAAACAGACCACAGGCAAAACTGAGTGCCGATCCCCACTGGCCGGCGCCAGTCTCGGTGGCAATGTGCTTAACGCCCTCTTGTTGATTATAGTATGCCTGCGGCACGGCGGTATTGGGCTTATGCGAGCCGGCCGGGCTGACGCCTTCGTACTTGTAATAAATACGCGCCGGCGTGTCCAGCAGCTTCTCTAGCCCCAAAGCACGATGCAGGGGCGACGGCCGCCACATACGATAGACTTCACGCACCGCTTCAGGGATCTCGATGTAACGCTCGGCGCTGACTTCCTGCTTGATGAGCTCCATGGGGAATAGTGGCGCCAGCATCTCCGGCCCAATTGGCTCACGAGTGCCTGGGTGCAGCGGCGGTGGGGCCGGCACGGGCAAGTCAGCTGCAATGTTATACCAATGGGTGGGCAAGTCAGCTTCGCTGAGTAAGAAACGGCGCTCGGTGCTCATCTAAGTTCTCCTTAAAAAATAAGTTGGACCCTGCCGACGGCCGGAGGTGATGGCCGCCAGCAGGACAATAAAATACCCTCTCCATCCAAAGGACGAGAGGGTCTTCCCGCGGTGCCACCTTTGCTTCCCCGACTAGAGGTCCAGTCTGAGCGCCTTGTGAGGCCATCTATCGTTGGCCAATCGTGATCATGACTGCTGGGGCCCATTCGCTGTGGTGAGCTTTGTCGAGATCTCACCATCCTCGACTCTCTCCTAAAGTTCTGCGCGCAGTTACTATTCCCGGCTGATCGCTCTTTAATTGCGAACGAAGCGTGCCTACCTTTAGCTCGCACGTCAATGAAATTAGCGAGCGGCCGGCGTTTTCATGCTTCTGGAGTGCCGCGACTACGGAAATGATGGACGCATTGGGCGGGCTGCGGCAACCTGCGCAGTCATGACAGAACCGTTCTCCCTTAACGAAGAACAGCGCGCCGCTGCCGAGCACCCGGGCGGACACGTGCTGGTGCTGGCCGGCGCCGGGACGGGCAAGACACGCACCATCGTGGCGCGTGCCGCCTATCTGATCGAGCAGGGAGTGGTGCCCGAGCGCATCGCGGTGCTGACATTCACGCGCCGCGCGGCCGGGGAGCTACAAGCGCGCCTGGGTGGACTGGTCGGCGAGGATCAGGCGCGTCTTTTGAGCGCGGGCACCTTCCATCACTTCTGCCTGACACACATGCGCCGTCGGCCGCGCCTGTTTGGATTGCAAGACACGACCGTCATCGATCGCGACGACTCCGAGCAGCTATTCAAGCTGGCGCGCGGAGAAATTGATGCGGAAGACCGCGCCTTACCCAATGCGCGTCAGCTGGCGGACCTTTATTCTTATTCGCGCAATACCAATCGCACCTTACGCGAGTATCTGCAAAAATATTCCGACCAAGATCCTGACGTCTTTGACGACATCATCGCCGCCTGTCGCGGCTACGAGGAAAAGAAGAAGGCTCATCGCTACCTGGACTTCGATGACATCTTGCATTCGTTCGCCCGTGTATTGGGGTCGTCGCCTGAGGTAGCGCAGCGATTACGAGCTTCTTATGACCACATCCTGGTGGATGAGATGCAAGACACCAACCCCTTGCAATGGGCCATTCTCGATGCTCTGCGCGATCCGGCACAGCTGTTTTGTGTTGGCGATGATGCCCAGAGCATTTACGCTTTCCGCGGCGCGGATTTTCGCAACGTTCATTCCTTCACCAGCCGAGTGCCCGACAGCAGCCTACGCAAGCTAGAGGGCAACTATCGCTCAACGCAAGAGATCCTCGATCTGGCCAACTGGCTATTGGAGCAATCGCCGCTCGAGTATAACAAGCGTCTAGTCTCCTTGCGTGGTTCTGGGCTGCGTCCAGTATTGATCGAATTCGCCGACCCGTTCGAGGAGGCGGGCTGGATAGCGCGCGACTTGATTCGCCGCCGGGGCGAGGGTGCCGATTGGAAGGACCAGATGGTCTTAATGCGCACCGCCTTCGCGGGGCGAGCAATCGAGGCCGCCTGCCTACAACACAATATCCCGTATCGTTTCATTGGCGGCACCAGTCTGCTCGAGTCGGCGCATATTCGCGACTTGCTCAGCGTGGTGCGTTGCGTGATTAATCCGCGTGATGAGCTGGCTTGGATCCGCTATCTGACATTGTGGCCCAAGTTGGGCGAAAAAACCGCCACCCGTTACATAACCGCCATTCGCACAGCTGCTGATACTGCCGCTGCGCTGGCGCAACTAGAGGAGACGTTTGGCCCGCAGCCGGCCTTTGAGCCCCTACATCAGGTACAAGAGGTATTATCTGCTCCTTCGACTGCTTTTGCCGTTGCCGGGGCAGGGATCAAGCCTCTTATGGAGCGCAAGTACGCCAACTGGTCGGCGCGCGAACGAGATTTTGGCTTCATTGAACGTCTGGCAGAGCGCACCCCCACTATGCGCGAATTCCTCGACACCTATGCGCTCGACCCTGTCGAATCAACTGCTGCGCGCGAGCAGGAAGATCTCGACGCAGTCATGGTTATCACTATTCATCGCGCCAAGGGCACAGAAGCGCCAGTCTGTTACGTTATCCGCGCTGAGCCAGGTATGTATCCTCACTCGCGCAGCGTCGGTCAAGCGGACGAAGAAGAGGAAGAACGTCGTATCTTGTACGTGGCTCTAACACGAGCGCAGAACGAGCTCATTTTGACGCGTACCCAAGAAGTGCGCGGTACGCGAGTGGCCTGGGGCGCTCATGCAGTGGCAGGATCCGAAACTCCCTACCTGCTGCAGGACATGCCCGACAGGCTGATCGATCTGCGCACCTCTCCGCTAAATTCGTGGATAAGAACAAGCCGGCCTGCGTCGAATTCACCGGACATTGTTGATCCGTTCGGTTAAGTAAAGGAGCCAGTTGTGCCTGACCGCTTGCCGCGTTGCTGCGCATAATTAGGATAAGGCCATGAGCGATAGCCACGACCCCGCCTCTTTAAATAAAGCTACTATGCCACGCCTACGCCACGGGCAGCACGTGCGAGTCATTAAAGAGGTTGTGGAAGTTTTACCTCAAGATGAGCATCATCAGCCGCGAGTGCGAGTGGGAACCTTGGCCGCGATACGCCTGTCACGCACCCAGCACAACATGACTACGTATGAATGCACGATTCTGGACAACGAGCTTGACGAAGAGTATTGGTTTCGCTGCACCGGCGACCACCTTCAGGTTGAGCCGGGGTTGATCACTAAACTGGCCCGTGCCTTTCGCGCTAGGTAATTGACAAACGCTTCGCCGCCTGTATGGTGGTGGTACTGCTCCTGACTCTCCCGTATCCCGATGGGACTGGTCAGGCTTAGTTGCTGGGGTCGCGTCGGGACGACAACCCAGTAAAGACCGTGGAGTGGACGCACGCGCGACGGTCTAACTCGACCCAAGCCGGCTGATTTCATGGATCAGTCGGCTTTATCTTTGCCTAAATAATGCATCGGTCGCCAATTTATCTCAGACTTGAATTTGACGGATCATACCGCACCTCTACCATTAGCTGCTGAATGCCGAACCTACGGAGGTCGAACTATGATTACTACTCTCTACGCGACTGACGGAACGCCCTACTACAAAGGTCGAGGCGATCTGCGCTCGACGCTGGAGGAGGCGGTGGCTAAGGGAGTGAGCCTCAGACTTGCCAGTCTGGCGGAGGCGGATTTATCCGGCCTTAAGCTTGCCGGCGCCAACTTGTCCGGCGCTGATCTTGAAGGTGCCAACTTGTCGGGCGCCGATTTACGCGGAGCTGATCTCACAAATGCCCGCCTCAAAGGAGCAGACTTAACTGGGGCCAATCTGGCGGGCACAATTGGCGGACCTGGGATCGGCTGAAAACTTGCGGCTCTGGGGCTCAAATAAGATACTTGCCTCCTGCACAAACAGAGGACGACCATGCTTACAGGTAAAATCATTAATATTCAGGGCAACATGGCATTTGTTGAGGCGAATGACGGGAAGGCGCCGCTCAATTTCTTACTCAACTCGCCAGCGGCTCATGGCGAACACTTCCGTCTCGGGGATGAGGTCACCATCCGTATGGATCGTGACAATGTACAGCCAGTCTCAGTCTCCTTGTTGCGTCGAAATGCCCCGTAATGGGTTATTCATAATAAACCGTCTATGAGCCCGCTTTGAGAAGCGCGCTCAACCCACCGAAGACGCGCAAGATGACTCGCAAGGTTTATCTTGGCAGTTGACAGACGTCGTACTTTGCCCAATCTGCCTCTATGACCTTCCGCGTGAATCTTCTGTCATTGCTTGCCTTGTTGTTGGTTGCGACCGCCTGCAATGCGCCGGCTGTCTCCTCCCCCGGCTCGGCTGATCCGACGACTACTCCTCAAGCCTCCGACGCCCCATCGGCCTGCGCTGTTGATCCACAGCTGGAAACTCGCACTATTGGTATTATTACAGCGGAACGCGAGATCGAGCTCGAAGTCGAGATGGCCTTCACTCCCGAGCAGCGTGCCCTTGGACTGATGAATCGCCAATCGCTCGGAGACGATTGTGGCATGCTATTCGTGTTTGAAGAGGATGCTGATGGGGGATTTTGGATGAAAAACACCCTTATCCCGCTCGACATTGCCTATCTCGATTCGAACGCCACGGTTGTGAGCATTAAGCGCATGGAGCCATGCGAGGCGGATCCCTGCCCCGCCTACGAGCCCGGACAAGCCTATCGCTATGCATTGGAAGTAAATGCGGGTGCGCTGGAGCAGTGGGGCGTTTCGCTCGGTGATCAGGTTAAGCTGACGCCTTGAGTCGCCCCTAGGCGTTAGGCGGCCTGTTATTTTCAGGAGTCAGGGAATTCTTCCATTCGTCAGCTTGACGCCGGACGCAGGCTTAATGAGATTAATGCGATGCCTATACGCATCACGTTAAGGCGAGGATGCATTTGTTCACTCTAGACTTGGCCGATACAGTCTTTCTAGCATGCATGCTGATTGGCGTGGTATTGCTGCTATTGACGGTGCTGTTGGACGATATCTTCAGCGGCGTTTTTGAGGCCTTCGACTTTGATATTGGCGATGGCTCTGCCCTACCGGTGGTGCTTGGCTTTGTGGCCATGTTCGGCGCCGGCGGCCTGATCGGCACTCAAACATTGGGGCTGTCGAGCGCCGGCGCATCGTTTTTGGGCGTTGGCGCAGGAGTAGTGGGCGCTGGCCTGGTATACCTGGTCTATGGCATGCTCAAGCGCATGGAAGCGCCTGGCGCCTTTAGCCGATCTGATCTGATTGGCCATGTGGGGCGCGTGGATCTGCCGATTAAAGCTAACGGTGACGGCTCCATCAATATTAGTTACAGCGGCCTCAGCCATACTTTTGCCGCCACTTCCGCACAGGATCTGCCATCGGGCGCAGTCGTAACCGTGACTGCCGTGGCGGGAACTACCTTGGTAGTGTCTTCACCACTCCCACCGCAAGACAACAATGTCTTGGAACCAACCATTACTGAAGGGAGCTGACAGTGGACTTCGGCGATATTTTCAACATCTTAGGCGGCGGTCCGCTAGCGGTGATCATTATCATCGTCATCTTGGTGCTATTAATCGCCTATGTTGCACGACGTTACCAGGTAGCCGACGCGAACGAGGCTATCGTGGTCGCCGGCTCACGCGGCAACCGCGTGCGCAATGAAAAGGGCGAACTAGTTGGCGGCGGCGACGACAAGGGAATCAAGGTCGTCGTGGGTGGCGGCACGATTGTTCTGCCCTTGATCCAGCGCGCCAAGCGACTCAAGCTGAGCACGCGTCAAGTCAGCATTCACCTCAGCGATGCCGTTACTGAGCAGGGCATCGTCGTCGAAGTGCAGGGCGTAGCCACCTTCAAGGTGGGGCGAGACGTCGAATCGATTCGCAATGCCGCCGAACGCTTCTTGACCACCGCCGATCAGCAGCTCGATGATATTGTTAAGAATGTGCTGGAAGGCACCTTGCGTTCGATTGTTGGCACCTTGACCATTGAAAAGCTGATCAGCGATCGCCTGGGCCTCAAAGAGCAGGTTACCACCGCTGTTGAAGGCGATCTGCGTCACTCTGGCCTGATCATTGATTCGTTCACTATCCAGAGCATCAACGACCGCGACGGCTATATCAAATATCTGGGCGAGCAAAAACTGGCGGTGGTTGAAAAGGATGCTGCTATTGCCAAGGCCAATGCGGCCCAGCTATCGGCCGTCGCGCAAGCTGATGCCGACCGCATCACCATCGAAGCGCGGCAGACAGTTGCCTTGCGCAAAGCCGAAGCCGATACGCTAACCGAGGCCGCAGCGGCCCGCGCGGCACAGGCGGCGCCGCTGGCGCAGGCAGACGCGCAACGCGAAGTCGTGGAACGCCAAACAGAACTGGCTAACTTGGAAGCCGCGCGCAAGGAAAAGGAACTTCTAGCCACCGTAGTACGCCCTGCCGAGGCCGAGGCCGAGGCGGTAGCTCGCCGCGCCGATGGCGAGCGACTGGCGCAGATTGCTGCAGCCCAAGCCCGAGCAGAGGGCGTACGATTAGCCGGCCAAGCCGAGGCCGATGCGATTCTGGCCCGCGGCGAGGCGGAGGCGGAGGCGTTGCGCCTGCGTGCTGAAGCTTATAAGCAGTTCAACGATGCCGCCGTCTTACAGACGGTACTAGCGGAACTACCGAAGATCGTCGCCGCTGCTGCAGAGCCCATGCGTGGCATTGGTTCGATGACGGTGCTCTCGAGTGAGGGCGCGTCGGATGTAGTGCGCACCGCAACGCGGACAGCCGCCGAAGGTAGCGCCCTCATCAAGGGCATGACGGGCATCGACATCCCCGAGCTGGTAGGCAACGCCATGGGCGCTAAGCGCCCTACTCCGCGCGAGATTCCGCCACGTGACGATGGGGGAGAACAGACGGGCGACCAGGAAGGGTCGACCCCTAAGGCGTCAGGAGCAAGCACTTTGGCGGGCATGAGCAGCAGCGCCGTCAGCCAAGCGCGCGACCTGGCACGCCGATCTCAGGCTGATGCAGCGGAAGCTGCCGCCACGGTCACGGCGGCCGTCGCCGGTCCAGCCAGTACGCTTGCTGATGATCTATTGCCCACTCGTGAAGCAATGGCGGCCAGTGTAGCGCGGATCCCCAGCCCGGCCCGCTCGCTGCTCAAGACAGCCTTGACACGTAATGGTCCTCTGCGGCAGTTGAAGCTTGCTGATTTTCGTGGGCGCATCCAGGGGGCTCGAGCTGCTCAGGCGGTCGATCTCCTTCTGGCTCAACAACCACAGCTAGGCGAGCTTTCTGGAGCTGACTTGTTAGCTCTGCTGAGCGACGAAGATCAAAGACAATCTGGCCAAGCCTAGGCGAGTAAGGTCCGACCGAACGCGAAAGGTTGGCCTAAATGGGGACATACTTTACAGCTACTTTCGCAAATACATACTCTTTTCTTCCAAATGCCTGAGGGCCCAGCATGAATAGTGACAATTCCACCTCTCTGCCCGCGAGACTGAGCGGGCTAACCCGCATGACGCCGGTTCGTTCCGCTGCCATACCAAGCAGCGCCTCGTCCGGTGACTGGATTAAGAAGTTGAGCGGGCTGTCTCACATGGCCCCGGTTCGGGATGCGACAATGCGCTCGGCTGAAGCGGAGCCCGTGGAGGCTGCGCCGCTTAGCTTGGCGCCATCTTATGCTCCGGTTCGGGCGGATTAACTTATCTTTCAACTTTCACTCATGCCGCGGCCAAAAGCCGCGGCTTTTTCTTTTGCCCGTCTAGGTTTAGACGGGCAGCCAGGACGAAAGTACCATTGACTAAGTCCTGTTGCGCCCACTTACTTCTGTACCTATTTGATATGAGTTCTTTGGTTAAGGAGCGCGGTTTAGATGACAGCCAGCAGCAACAGCAGGCTCTTGCAAAAGTTTAACGCAACTCGTCCGATGGCCGGAGTCGAAATCGACTCTACTCTGCCTCCCTGGCGCCGATTGGTAGGAGTTTCTGCCTCGTGGGGCCAGGCGTCAGCGCCGACTTCGTCTAAGGACGCAGCTTCGCGCCCCGTTTCGGATTGCGCGGAGTCTCGCTAAGACTCGGCCCTCCGCGCACCACTATTCCGGCCTTCTCGAGCGGGAATGGTTATTTTTTCCACTTCCCCTGCGTTATGTGTATAAGATCTCTGCTCGGACGTTAATCTTCTGAGCTATAACACAGCGCCAAAGGGATATCTCGCGTAATGTCGTCCGGGCTGAATTTCGACCCCTACACCGTCTTACAGGTTCTGCCGACCGCCGAGCAGGTCGTTATTCGCGGTGCCTTCCGCGGCCTCGCCTTGAAGTATCACCCTGATCGTGATCAAACTAATCGTGCGGCGGCTAAGATGGCAGAAATCAACCGCGCCTACGCCATGCTGCGCGACGAGGCCACCCGCCTCGCTTTTGATCGCAATCGACGCTCAAGGGTGGGTGGCATATCTGGACAAACGATCGTGCCCCCACCGCCCGCTTCGTCTCGCGCTTCGTCTGGCAGCAGCGTCCTACAATTCGGCCGCTATGCTGGCTGGACTCTGCGCGATCTGGCGCGGAGAGATACCGACTATCTGCTTTGGCTGTCACGCCACTCGTCGGGGATCAGGTATCGTGCTGAGATTTACGCCATCCTGAGCGCAATGGGTATCAAGGCGAATACCTAGACAGGCAAAGTCTCAGTCGTGCAGCGCAGGGGCGATTAAATTGCTCGCTGAAAATCGCCATTGACAATGTCTCCTTACATTCCATGATGTCCCTCCCCTCACAGGTAAGGCGATGCATATGTTCGGTGCAGGTATGATTGGCGCTCCTCGAGATCCCGTTGCACGCCCAGGTGAGCCTCTGCCCGGCCAAGAGGCTCCAACCGAGATAGAGGCTTTTGATGCCTGGCTCGAGGCTCATCGCGTGCGCACCGCCCCCGTCACAGCCGATCAAATTATTGGTATCGGCCATGCCAAGCGCGAGGCGGGGTCAATAATCGCTCGCCTCAAGCATCCTGAACTAATGGCCAAAGCCGGCGCGGACTTGCCGCGCGGTATCCTGCTGTATGGGCGGCCCGGCACAGGTAAAACCTTAACTGCTCGATACATGTCCAATGAGATTGGCCAGGATGTACCTTTTTATGAGTTCGGCTCTGACGAATTCGACGCTGCCGGCATCCGCTCTCTGTTTCGCCGGCTGTCCGAAAGGGGTCGTGCTGTTATCTACATCGATGAGATTGATACCTTCGCCCTGCATCGCAGCAGCGACCGGCACACCGAAAATTCGCGCCGCACCCTGGCCGCCATGCTGACTGGCCTTGATGGACTGGTCGGAGCGCCGGGCATTCTGGTTATCTGCTCGTCTAACACTCACCCGAATCAACTAGACTCAGCCCTGATGCGCGCGGGCCGAATCGGTTTTGTTATCACCTTTAAAGAGCCGGAGACTGAAGAGCGCGAAGAACTCTTCCGCTTCTTTGCCTCTACTCGCACCAGTGAAGATAACGTCGACTGGAACCGAGCGGCTCGCAAGACTGCCGGCAAGACGCCAGCCGACCTGCGCCAGATGCTAGATGATGCCATTGGCTTGGCACTACTTGATGATCGTACATCCATGACTGAAGCCGATGTTTTCGCCGCTATCGCGCGCGATGGAATTGTCGAGGCTGATGTAGAGGTAGATCCGGCCTTCTGGCTGAGAACTGCCATCCATGAAGCGGGGCATGTGGCTGCTATTTGCGCCTTACGCGGTGCTGCTCGCGTATACTCAGTGAAAATGGATAAATCGGGTGGGGCCACGGCCGATGGCTGGGACAAGCCATTGATTAGCCATCGCACTAATGTTTCTATTCTGGAGCAGATCATTATTTGTTATGCCGGCAGCCGTGCTGAGAAGATGATCTATGGCGACTTCGCTCTAGGATCACATTCAGACCACGTGCGCGCTTCCGGCGTTATCAGCACGCTGATTGGCTCTGGTCTGGCTGAGGGCTTGAACCTACTGGCGCCTCCAGAGTTCAAAAGCAATGAGCTAATCAGCGAAGATTTGAAGGTGCGCTCAATTGTCATTGCCGAGGAGCAGGCAAAAAAGGCACAGGCTCAGGCTGATGAAATTGTAATAGCCAACCGCTCATCGATTGAGAGCTTTGCTGCCATGCTTGTGGAGCAGCGCGAACTGTCTGGAGCGCCCTTACAAGAGGCTATTGTGGCCTGTGGGTTTCAGGCCGCCGAGTCGCCAAGCTAATCGACGACCTAGCGTCGAACGAGAACCACAAACTTTCCCAAGTCTGCTTCGGGCGTCAGCCTCGCTTGCTGTCCGCGCTGCGAGGTCTGCGCGATCCAGTCACTATGCTCAAGATAGCCAAAGCGAATTAGCTTCAGCTGTGGGGTTTCGTCACCCGCCTTATCCCAGGACTGGAAATTGACTGCCAGATAGTAGCCAGCCCGCTCCTTGCCGCCTTCTGCGGGCTGCGCATAGCTGCGATTGGCAAAGATCTTGGCCGTGCTAGAGCTGGTCTTGATCTCAAAATCAAAGTGGCGATCAGACTCGTAGACGGCGTCTTTCTCATTCTTGCCAGCGCCCCGTCGCCAACCCGGGGCGTGTTTGGCGATCTCGAGGGGGATCAATTCATGCAAAAAGATGCCGAGACTTTGCGCCTGCGGAAAGAAGTCGGTGCCGATACGCAGGTTGCCAATACGGCTGTTTTCGAAGATCGAACTCCAGGCGTCGACAACCGCCGCCACGATTTGGTCACCGGACAGCGGATGGGCGGCCACCAGCTGTTCGGTAACGCGCAACCAATCGGCAGGCTTTACGCCGGCGTAAGGGCTGCTCAAGAGACTTCGACCTCGCGCAATTCCTTGATGGGGCCGAGGTTGATCAAGATGACGGCAGCGCCACGCTCCATCGGCGAATCTCCTTCGCGCTGCAAGAGCGCGTCCGTCAAAGGAACGAAGCGCATTTGCTTACGCCAGGCCATCGGATCAAGCTCAGCGCCGGGACTAAGATGAACTGACCCAGCCACTCTTAGATCGCCAAGTTGTGCTTCAACGCGACGACGACGACGATGAACGCGCATCTGTCGTGGTGATTGGCGCGCTGGCGGCATGACGACACGGATGTCATCAGTGCTGATCGTCGCCTCACCTTCGAAGGTGTCGTCCGCCATCGGCGTGCCGTCGAGCGCGAAAGCCTGCGGATCGAAAATCTGCAGATCATAGCTGCTGTTGAGCATGTCAGATAGGCGGCGCCCATCGGCCTGGATCTTAGCCAAGATAACACGATCGGCGGTGTAGATTTCCACTTCTTCGCGGACAGCCGCCGGCGCCTCTTCGGCCTGAGGGGCTGACCCCTCCACTTCACGGTTGCTGATCCAACTCCAGAATCGGGACATGTAAATTGCTCCTTAAATATCGAGGCTGTTATGCTTCGGGCGCCGTAGCGCGGTAAATATCGTCACTGATTTGCTCCAGTTCGTCGCGGATGCCTGCCAAGTAGGATCCAACGGCAATGGTATTGTCTTCATCGTCCCCTGGGGCTACTAGCAGAACGCTTTCGCCGCCTGCGCGCAAAAGCTGACCTTGGCGCATTTCTGCAGCCAAACCAGATAGACTCTGCGCTTCGGCTTCGATGCGGTCAGCCATCTCTTGATTGTTCACGCGTCCCCCTTAGGGCCATGGTGAAGGATTAGTCTAGCAAGTATCCGAGGGTCAATTGAGACTGTCAAATCGTATTAAAGGCTACTCTCGCCGTGGCGGCAGTTTGGTTACGCATTAAATGATATATGTCCATGCTGGCTCGTCTAGGTGGTGGGGCCAAACGGAGCTCGACACAGGTTTTTTCGCCGCTAGCCTTGACATTTACTCGCCTTTGAGCGTTAGGTTAATAGTCCTTATGTACGTATTCAGGAGTTTCCCAAGCATGCGTCGTCTCTCCGCCTTGGCCGCTGGCATTGCTCTCTTCGTTCTGGCCGCCTGCTCCACTCCCGCTTCGCCCACGCCTTCCGCTTCGACTTCATTGCCTTCTGCCGCGGTCAGCGATAGTGCAGTGCCATCGGGCTCTGCGTTGCCGAGCGGCTCTTCGAGTAGCGCCTCGCCGGCTCCCCAGGGGCAGCTGTCGTTCCCCGAAATTGACCCGGCCCTGCTGAAGGGCGTTTTTGAGGAGCAAGGCTTCGTCTTTGAAGAGCCAGTTCCCAGCGAAGGCTATCCGGGCGCTACTTTTAGCTATGGCGAGCAGCCTGAGCGTGGCACGGCAGTAGGGATCGTCAATGATGAAGGCGAGCTACTGGAAGTGCTCATACTATTCCCCGATGGCTTAAGCGAGGAGAATTCCTTTGACCTGGGCTTCATCTCTGGAGTTTTGGGGTCCACCGAACAGGGCAGCACCATTTCTGGCGATTTGCTTTCGCTCATCTCGGCGGCTGAGCCGGGGACGTACACCGACGAGTACGGCAAGGTTCGCGTTACGGCCACCCTTGGTGACGAGGAAGATCCTGAAAGCATCTTGATTCGCTTTAATGACATCGAGGCCGAGGAAGCATCCGAGTAACAATTGGCCTGCGCCTTTTAACAGACCCCGGAGGATCTCCGGGGTCTGTTGCTGTAAGGATGTTAACGAGCTTCGCGCTAGGAAGCCTGAGCTGTTGAATCGCGCCGCGCGCGGGAGCCGGAGTCGCGACGGACAATACCGGCGATTTTGGTGATATCGATAAAGCTATCAGCGACGGCGAAAAGATCGCTGCTGGTATTGGCCTTAAAGCCCATTACCTCGCAACGCACACCCTTCTCCTGCAGAGCCTTGATGGCTACCGCAAAGTCACCATCGCCCGAAGCGATAACGGCGATATCCATGCGCGGCGCCAGCTTCATCAGATCGACCACCAGCTCGATGTCCAAGTTGGCTTTCATGCGCCCTTCGGCGCTGCGTACATTCTTGGTAACAACGCTGTAACCATGGGCGCGCAGAAAGTCGATGAATTTCAACTGGTTCTCATTGTCGGGATCCAGTCCCGTGTAGGCATACGCACGAATCAGGTCGCGGTCGGTGGTGGCGCGGGCCAGCATGGCGGTATAGTCGAGATCCACGCCCTGGTCTCGAGCGCCGTAATAAAGATTGGCAACGTCAACAAACATCGCCACGTTCTTGCTCATCTGAGCTATTCTCCTGTTATTGATTGGGTCTAACGACCGGATTGGCTGTTCCACTGCGTCAAGCGAACTAGGGCGACGGGGCGAAACAAGATCTTTTTTGTATTACTTCTATGATGGCCGCGAGTGGGATCGCCGTCAAGGACGGTCGAGTCGCAACAGCAATACCGGGGCTAACAACTTATGTTGTCCCTGCTCCCAGCCATCTAGCTCAACCTGCGACCAATCTACATTCAATAAGCCGTATACGCGCCCCGGGCGCGGCCGGCCGTCTTCGAACCAGTCTCCAGGCAACATGCCATCATTATGATCGAGAATGGCCGCCGCTTCGGCGCGGCTGCGAAAAACAACGCCGCCGATCCCCTTGCTCGGAGCGGCCCCCTCGACAAAGAGGGGCTCATATGCCGCCGGGTTCCCCAGTGTATAGCCGTTAACTATTGGCTGTTCGCGCTTGCTGTCGCCCCTCATCAGCTCGTCATTGCCGCCAGGCGCTCAAGCTCCATGCTGATTTTAAATATCTGCATACGAGCCGCGGGGGCGACAACTGCAGCCGATAAAGAACCGGTTTCAAATGTCAGCAGATGATGGCGATGCGAGCCCACCTCCAGCCAGACTTCGATAATGTCAGTCTGCGACTGGTCGCACATCAGTTGCGCCGATCGCAGGCAGGCCCCGCAAAGAGGTAGATTCATGAAGCGATTGTTGGCATCGGTGGCGGAGCAAAAAAGGCAGCTCACGACACTATTCGTGCCTTACGCACGACAATCTGGGTTGGCTATGGCGGAGCGAGCAGGCCACCTTCAGGATTCCAGCATACTCATGCCGTCTTCCCACTGCAGTTGGCCCTCGAGCTCCAGTTCAGTTAAAATCGCCACCGTAGCGTCATACGCTTCACCTTCTAGCGCACTGATCGCCACCAGAGAAGAATAGCCGCGTTCAATCGTAGCGCCGGCCTCGTGTAGGCGGTCTGCGAGCTTTTTGATAAACTCGTTGGTCTGCTCTTCGTCAAGGGTGGTGTCGGTCAAAACACGCAGGGTCTGCTCGCCCGAGGGTGTTTCCACGCTCAATACTTCCGGAAAGTCTTCCGGATCATCAACGCGCAACTTAACGATATCTCGAATCGCATAGCCATAAGCAAAGAAGGGGATGTTCTCTAGTCGTGCGTGATTATAGTCGGTCTTAGTGGCCCACATGGTTTCCCCGCCGGGGGCCCCTTCCACGTCAGATAGGTCGAAACGAACCTTGATCATGTCTTGCTCTATGTCGCTCACTTGTTATTCTCCTCTGGGCTGGACGTGGACGTAAGTGGCACCGAATTGCACTTTACGTGTGCCTGGCGGCTGGGGATCGTGGACAGGCTGTACGGAGCCGCGATAGGCAGCGGTCCCCTCGCTATCATGGCCGTGCACGATGCCGTCATCATCAAGATATGCATAGCGCGAATAATGTTCATCAATCATACCGTCGAAGCCACCACCAGAATATTGTCTGGCAATCTGCGAGACTTCTTGATGGGACGGACCGCCGCGATAGCTGACCAAAATGCTGGCGCTCCAGGCGCTCATATCGGATACAACGCTGAACTTCGTCCCCGGGAAAGATCGCTGTAATACCTGCTTGAGTATCTTGGCGGTCTTAGCGCAGGGGATGTATTCATAGTCAACAGCCATGGTCTTGCCTCGATGTGATATTCACATTGTGCATCAAGCAATCCAATTGGCAAGGTTGTCCATCGTCGGCTAGAGGCGCAAGGTCTTCGCCTAGCCGAAATGGCCAGAAATGTCGCAAGCCCAACTCAGTTGGCAAAATCCCAGGTGATGATGGTGTGTGAACCGTTGCTGGCTACACCAACTCCGACGCGTCGCCAGTTGGGATTGAGGATATTGCCGATGTGATTCCACAGGCCCGGATAAGGCTCGCTCATGAAGGCGCTGTGACACCAATTGAGAACCCACGTCGCGTCGCCGCTGTAGTAGTGACATTGATTTTCACTACTAATGCTAGGGTAGATGCCCGCGGCGGCCAGGCGCTGTGTCAGGGACAGGCCGCCCAGCGAAACATGGCTGTAGTAGCCGTTAGCCAACTGGTCATTCGCATGAGCCTGCGCGACCCCCGACAAGCCCGCATCTAGATACAGAGGTGCGAATCCATAAGCTGCCCTTGCGGCGTTGATCTGGTTGAGTGCGTATCCGCCTAGGCTGGACGCAGGCGCCACTGCAGGCATGCGAGGCACCGCCGGAGCGATGGGTGCGGGCGCAGCTGGAGCGGGCGGAGGCAACTTGGTGGTAAACGCCCATTGTTCAATAAGTTCGTTGCCCTCGGCGTCTTGCGCTCCTTCTCGCAGACGAATCTCATATCGTCGTCCGGCAGCAAAGGGCTCATCGGGGATGTAGGTCAGCACCGTACTGGCTTCATTCCAGTTAAGCTTGCCTGGCACCAATAAATCACTGCCATTAATTAACATGGCGAAGGCCTTATTGACGGCATCTGTGTCCATTGGCTGCGAGAAGGTCATTGTCACCTTATCTGGCTCTACGCCTTTCGCCCCGCCTTTGGGAGAAGTCGAATTTAGAACGGCCGCTTCTAGAGTTTCGAAGCTGACAGCAGTTCGGCCAGTTAGGATGTTGCCATGCACGTCTCGCGCGCCAGCAACATTGATGATATAACGCTGTCCAGGCTTAAGCTTGTCGACGGGAGAAAAGATTAAATCGCTCCCCTCCCAGGCAAGAGCGCCCTTCACATCTGGTGTGATTGTGAACTGCTGCTCGACGCTCTCCTCATTCATGGACCGGCTGAATGTTAAGACCAACTGGCTATCACGACCCGCTTCCGAGGCGAGCTCGTCTGTCGGCAAAGAAGAGTCCAGGGCCAGCTCTTCAAGCGAAAAGCGATGGGTCATAACACCGAGCTCGAGTTGCGGCCGAGGGCTATTGGGGTCGCGGACCTGGTAGCTAGCCAGCTCAGGCGAAGCTTGAGTATTAAAGGAGAATGCCAGTCGTTCGGCCAGCGGGGTGCCGTCGGCCCGTAGCGCATCAACGGGCAGAGTTAGGAGATATTTTTGATCAATTTGCCAGCGTTCAGCCGGCGAGATCCATAGCGAGGTAAAGTCCTCACTCCAATACAGCAATACAGCCGTATCGTTAGGAGACATCTCCAAGTTAGCAGTTACCGAGGAGGGGTCCATCGGCTGGCCGAAGACAATCTCTACCGGCTGATGGACGATCAGGCTACTGCCCAAGCTTTCGGGCGACACGATACCCTCGAGCGGCTCGGCAGCATGGGCAGCGACGGTGTTGGCGATCAGTGAGCAGCTTACCAATAGTAGGATGACGAGTGTCTTCCAGATCCATGTTGCCGCGATAGTAGGTTGAAGAATTAGCGTGGCGCGCTGCGGCGCTCGCACAGGGTGCAGAAACAAAACAGATAACTCCCGTAAACGAAAACCGCCCGAACCAAACGTCCGGACGGCAGCTATTTATAATCATCTAAGGCGGCTCAGGCTCAGTGTCAAGCCCAAGGCAATGCCACGGATAGCCAGCGGATGGCAATTAAAAATAGCTGGCCCCCTTGCGAAAGCACTGCTGTAGGCATTAAACTGATAGAAACTCATCAATCACTGCAGGAGGTTTCTACGGTGCCGATCGTCGGTTGTGATATTCAAGGCTGTATTCACCAGCCGGGGTTCGTCATTAGTTGCGGCTACGACCTGCCGCTTGCCCAGGCCAGCGTTGGTCCCGGTTGGGCAGACCTGGTCGTTCAGGCATTTGACGCTCTTCCCTTTGGCATTCGCATCACTCAGATCAAGGAAAAGTTTGGCGTTTTGACCATTCACGCCAGCGATTCAGGGCAACCCCTCAAGCGACGCACCAGCGACGTCATCGATCCGCGTATGTCCGAATTCAATGAGAAGCTTGTCGAATTGGCAGATGCTTCGCGTCAGATCTGCGAGTTCTGCGGAGCTCCCGGTGAGATTACTGGTGCCGGCGGCGGCTGGCTCAAGACGGCTTGCCCCGACTGTGCCGCGATTCGTGCCGAAAAGGGCAACTGGAGCTTTGTCGAAGATGCTGCTCGGGCAGCGATCGCCTAGCCTGGCCAGGCCTCAAGCGTTGGACAATAATACAGGCGGCGGGAATGCTCCCGTCGTCTGTATCTTTATGTAGAGGGCAAACTTAGACCATGACAGAAGCGAATCAATTCACCCTGCTCGAGATCACGCATCGTCACGGCAACGACTTTTCTCTGCACCGCAGTGAAGATGGCGCGCGACGTGCTCTATACGCGTATATCGATCAGTGGTGGGACGAGTGGGTTGATGATCCGTCTATTCCCGAAGACGTCGATGAAGCCATCAAGATATATTTTGATGCCGCCCCGGGGGAGGACGCTTATTTTCATAGCGTTCGCCTGGAGGATTAAGTAAGTGTGGTGCCAAGAGCATGAAATGCCTTTGAGCCCGCGGACCAGGATTTGCCCTACCGTAAAGATGGCCTACCAGCATCTAGTGGCGGCCAATGACCGCGGAGACAATCCGCAGAGCGCCTGGGCCATCTACGACCTGGTCGATGGCGACATTGTTACCGCCATTGATGCGGGCCACCTCGGCATCAAGGCAATCTCGCAGGCGGGCTTTGACCGCGATGAAATGATTGAGCTGCCCAGCTTCAACGTTAGCGTCGACGAGTATTCAACACTGATGCGCGAACATAGCCGCGGCCTTATCGAATGGCCTTTGTCGCAGATGCACAGGCCGCGCAGCGCCTCGACTTGACCGCCCCATCGGGGCCAATCACCATCAATTCCTTGTAATTAATGGAGCACAGATCGTGGACGAAGAGACTTTTGAATTAAACACCAATTGCACCTGCACCTGGCGCGATCTGGGCGTTGATGATGACGAGCACGGCGAGAATGAGTATCCCGACTGCGGCGGGGCCGTCTGCTGGGAGCCGGTCGTCGAGGCCGTTGACGAAGCAACCGAAGCTTGGCTCGAGCGCAATTCATCCGAAGTCGGCTACATTATCACCGGAGCTAATATGGGCTGGCAGCATCGGGGCGGCTTTAAGTGGTGGACCGGAGATTACGAAGACAAGCCAATCCGTGATCTAATTGGCCCGCGCGGCGGATGGACGCAGCGATATCGCTTTGGCGAAAAGGTTATCCACATCAACCAGAGTCACCATGATGCGCCCACCGGCGAATCTTATAAAGTCACCTCGGCGGAGGGCCAAGTTTGGGTCGCCGATGAAGATGACTCTGATGCCGTCTGTGGAAACTGCGCGCAGACCTACGGCAAGCACATCTGGAGCGGTGAAGAATACGGTCCTATGCTATGTGACCAATTCTAGGATCTTCTTCATCAGTTAGGATAAGATGCCGCCTGGGCTCGATACCGTCCGCTGAAACCATCAGCCCATTCGAGCAGACGATGGTCGACCGCTGGTCGCTCATGCTTAATGACCCATACGCTATGGTCGAGGCCCACGCTTGATACGGGACGTTGCGGCGTCGGCATGTGCATCAACATGGGCGTCCGTGGTGGTGGCGTGGGCGCTGGGGTGGCTACGGGCGCTGCCGGCGGGGCAGGCGCAGTAGTCGCCGGCGGACGTGGAGCCATGAAGCTGCTGCCGAGCAGCTGAGGCAAGGTCACAAAGCCAAAGCCACGACTCCGCAGCCCGGCAATGATCTGCGGCAGTGCGGAAGCCGTGTTGTTAGGGCCTGCGTGCAGCAAGATGATGCTGCCATTACGAGCAACAGGGACAGTTCGATTAACGATCTCCACAGCACTGATGCCGGACCAATCGCGAGGGTCCACGTCCCACAAAGCTAAGATGCCATAGCCAGACTCCCCGGCAATAGCCGCTACTCGCCCATTGTAAGCCCCATAAGGCGGACGTAACATGTTAATGGGCGCTTGGCCACTAACAGAGGTAATGACGCTCGTGGACTGGTTGATCTCGCGGCGAATGGCGTCATCGCCAAGGGTCGTCAACTGAGGGTGGCTAAAACTATGACTGCCGATGGGATGCCCTGCTGCAACAATTGCCTGCCACAGCCCGGGGGCCGCTGACATATTCTGTGCAGTGGGAAAGAAGGTGGCGGGCGCCCCTTCGTTACTGAGCGTGTTGAAAATGGATTGCAAACTGGCGACGCTGGTGGCATCGTCGAAGGTCAAGGCCACTACTGGCGCAGAGCGATTGCCACTGCTGATAGCGACTGCCGATGCTGCAGCTGTCATGGCCGGGGCAGCCAATGTCGCTACCAAGCTTGTCGTCAAGACAAGCAGCGCGAGGAGTCGGCGTCGGATGAATGGCATGCTGCTACTATGCGAAGGTCAGAAAGGCCGTCAATAGCGACAGCAGGAAAGCCGCCTAATCTTCTTCCCATTCAAAAACGAGAACGTTGAAAGCGCCGCAGTGTGGGCAAAGCAAACTTTGTTTTCGCACCGAAGTATCCAGACGACGCGAAAAGCCGCGGCCACAATCACCACATACAATGTCCCATTTAGGCCCAACGTCGCTGAACAGGCCCAAGAAGGTCATGTTATAGCCTTCAGCTGATAGAGGAGTCACTTCCCGACGAGAGCTCATTTTTCACCTATGCGTGGCAGTGAAGACTATTGTGTGTACGCGTAAAACTCTGGCAAGTTCGAGATAATCAACAAGCCCCAGACTCGAGTTGGCCATGGAGGCGACCAACCAAGCCTGGGGCTTGTGTGAGGAACGTTTATCAGCGAGTGAGGCCGATAAAGTTGGTGCGATTGTTGCAGCCTTCAGGGTTAATAATCGGACTACAAGGAACCCCACTATAACCGGCCGGCACACTCGGCAGCGCATAGAAGTCCACGAAGCGACCATTGACGGTCACTGCGTGCTCGTCGTACTCGGTCAGGATGAAGGCCGCCAAGCCGACGACTTCATACTGTAGATGCGAACCGCCGCCGTTATTGGTCTGACGCCACAGAGGAACCAGGATTTCTGTCCCACTGGCGATATAGGCATCGATGCAGTCACGCACCGTCGAGGAATTCATCACTCCTGTGCTGCCGTCAACCCAGACTGGGAACGTCATCTCATCATTGTCGGGTGTGCAAATGCTATCACCCAGGACCGTGGCGGCGGTTGAACCATGCCAACTCAGCCAGCCAAAGTTGCCCGGGCCTTCATCGCCACTGGTCAGCTGATAGACGGTTCCAGACTGATAATCGCCATCATAGATAGCAATCGGCAGAACCACGCCCGGAGGAGCGCCAGAGACGAAGCTGGACGTCAGAGCGGTGGCCTCAACGTTAATGTCGATCGTGTCCATGCCCACCAGGCCCATGAAGAAAGTTTCGGGGGCAACGTGGATTTCGACGCGAATACCCTGTGTGCCGGCAGGAATGGCGCCACCATTAGAGACTGGAGCAATGTCAGCTTCAGTCATGGCAACCGCATCATCGGGCCGCACATAGGTCGCCGTCCACTCGCATTCGCCTGTCTCGATGCAGCCATTGACGGCAAGATTAGACACGACGGCGGCGTAGACGTCGCTGCCGTCAGGAGTTGCGCTGGTCAAATAGAGATCAGCCACGACCTTAGTGCCAGCCAATGCGGCGAGATCAGCCTGTGCCTGGGCATCGCGCTTGGCGTGGAAGCCCACGCCGGCATCGATGACGAGACCTACCATGAGCATGAAGATAATCATACCGCCGGCACTGATAGCGAGAATCTGGCCACGCTCGACACGGTTGACGTGGCGTCGCCAGCTGTTGAAGAGGTGACTCATGATGTTTCCTTTACTATCGATGTTATTCATCGTCAGTTGCTGACGACGACTTGAGAGGTGGCACTGACGCCGATCGGATTCGCACCGAGCGCCTGCATCAGCTGAGCAATGATGGGAGTGATCATCTCGACGTCAGAAGAAACTTCGACGACGAGAATATCGCCACTCATGCAAGGCATGTTGACCAGCAGCGTTGTCTTTTCGCACGTTACCTCGACCGTCGCCGACGGCACCGCCACCATGCCCTCCAGGGCGTGATCAGCGATGGACGTTCGCCCCGCCTCACTCGAGGAACGAGACTGGACTGAACCCCAACGCGTGGCATCCTGTGCTGCCTGGCTGACGGCGTTGTTGGCATAAACCACGCGGCCAAAGTCAATCAAGCCAAAGATGAGGAAAAGGAACAGGGGGATGACCAAGGCAAACTCAACCAGAGCCTGCCCTCGCTCGTTACCCTTGCGCCGCAGAAGCCGCTTCATTAGGAGTTCTCCACTAAAATGGTGGTGGTAAGGCAAGGGTGAGATTGGCCAGCCGCAATCGACTGCTTCTTGACCTTGTAGTCGCCATCCGGGGGTCGTTCGGCGCTGAATTTGTTAGACTGGAAGCCGGCCGCTTGCCACAGCCCTTGCGCCTGGGTTACTGACGTGTTGCCTTGGGTCATGTTCGGCACAACGCACATGGCAACTGGCGTCGGGGTCGGGCTGGGCGTGGGCGTCGCGCTCGGCGTCGGCGTCGGCAGCCCCGGCAAGCTGGGCAGGGGGATGATTGGCGTTGCCGTCGGCGTCGGGCTGGGCGTGGGCGTCGCACTCGGCGTCGGCGTCGGCGTTGCCTGAGGCGAATCGCTGACGGTGATGGTGCTATTGCATGGCAACTGTGCACCGGCAGATTGACTCTGCCAGGTAATTACGAAGTTGCCAGTGCCCACTACGGTAGCGTTCCCGGTGAATTGGGCCACTTCCTGCCAGACTTCTTCGGCGTCATTGGCGCGTGTCCCGTTGGTGAAATCGGGCACAGTACAGGTCCCCGCCGGCGGCTCGGGGTCATCGCTCGAAGTGGGAATGGTCACCGGCACGCCGTTGACTGCGTCAAAACTCGTTAACACGATTGAAGTCGATGTGGCGGAAAGATCGAGCGGGCCAGTGATCACAGCCGACAGGAAGGGAGTAACTAACGCAAAGTCGCTGTGCACGGTGACGCGATACTGATCGCCGTCTTCACAATCAATCAGCGCCTTGCCTGGCGCGGAGAAGTCCGTCACGCCGGCTGCATAGCAGGACGCTTCAAAATCGCTCAACACGACACCGCTGAGCTCCTGTTCAACATGCCAGCGCACAGTACGCGGATCGCTGCAGGTGCCACCATCGTCGTCAGCACACTGCGGATTGCGAGCGGCATACAGCGCACCTTCGCGGGCGGCGCCTTCGAGAGAAATGGTGGCGGCATATGCTCGGCCTAGATCCACCGCTCCGCCAACCAGCATCAGCAAGATCGGCAATACCATGGCGAATTCAACCAAGCTCTGGCCGCGCGACTGGCGCGCCAGGCGTTGAGCAATGCGTCGGCGTAGCGCACTGATAAAATGCATGTAATCGACCCTTCGTGTGTAAAGAATGTGGCGGCCACAAAGACGCCAACAGTTATCCTCTTCACCCATAACGGATCGTCTATGAGGTTTTGATACTATTGGGGAGTGGTACTTTCGGCGCTGCTCCTAGGAAATAAGTTGCATTTACGCAACAAGCGCCTGGCCGGCGAACGGAAGGACTAAAGAGACGACCGGCTCAGTTGCCGGTCAGAAGCTCCACGGCACGCTGCAGGACAGGGTCTTCGCCGACCGCAGCCTCTGTCGAGGCGGGCACTGATACATCAGGCTGCAGACCATCGCCAACAACACTGTGATGTTCAGGCGTAAACCAGCGATCGGTTGTCAATCGCAAGCCGCCGCCATTAGCTAATTGACTCCAGACCTGCACGGTGTTTTTGCCGAAGGTAGATTCGCCCACCAGCGTGGCGCGTCCTCGCTCGCTCAAGGCGGCGGCGACAATTTCCGAGGCGGAGGCGCTGCCGCCGTTAATCAAGACTACCATTGGCAAGTCTGCGCTGGTCGCTAACCCACCAGGCTTAGCTGTCCAGCGAATCAGAGTTTCTCCGGATTCCTGAGTGAAGATCAGGCCTTCGCCGATAAATTCGCTAGCGACATCCTGAGCGGCATCGATATAGCCGCCGGGGTTGTTTCGCAAATCAAAGATCAGTGAAGTCATTCCCTGGCTCTGCAGCTCGAGTAGTGCCTCGCGAAGTTGCGGGGCGGCCAGGTCGCCGAAGAGCGCCAGGTGAATATAGCCGACTTGGTTCTCAAGCAGGCGCGAGCTAACCATGGGCAGCTCAATTGGTTGTCTTTCGATGGTAACGTCGCTGGCTTGCCCATCACGTACAATGCTCAATGTAACAGTGGTGCCCGCCTGGCCGCGCACGCGCGTCACTTCTCGCTCAACAGTTGATCCTTCTGTGGATACGCCATCAATAGCGGTAATAATATCACCAGCGAGGAGGCCGGCCGCTTCCGCTGGCGATCCCGGAAGAGGAGCAATGACCACCAGGGCGCAATCGCCACCTATCTGCCCGCAAGCGGTGATATCGCGAGCATCAACCAGATTAACGATGCCCACCTCGGCACCGATGCCGCTGAAGCTACCAGATAACTGATCGAACGCGGAGCCCATTTCTTCTGGCGGTACATAGCCGCTATAAGGATCCTGAAGCCCATACTCGAGCATGCCGCGGATGGCGCCTTCGACCAGGTCGTCGTCATCCACGCGATCAACGTATTCGTCATGAATGCGCGCATAGACATCACACAAGGCGACGAACGCCTCGCTCGGAGCGGTGCATTCGGTGATCGTTAGAGTTGGAGGCGACTCGCTCGAGCTTGCCGGTGGCCGCTCGGATAAGGCGCTCATTGAAATGCCGGCGCTGAACGAGCCAACACTTACCAGGCCCACCACTGCCAATATAACCAGGCCACTGAGCAATGGCGAGAGGCCCGATCGCCTAGCTGGGGCTGGCTCGGGAGTATTCGAGAATTCGGAGGCGGGCGGTGCGTTAGTCATGAATGCAAACACCATAGCCGTGATGCGGGCCTATGCAAGCGAAAGCGGCGAGTTTGACCGCGGGCCATCTGAGAATCGCGGGGATGTGAAAAAAGCGGCGGCCCCCGAAGGAGCCGCCGCTCGTAGTGCAGAGACGCTTAAGTGTTTACTTAAGAGCCAAGTTAGAGAAGCAGCCGCTCGAGACGCTCGAGGCTTGCTTGGTGACTCCGCCATTCTTATTTACATACATGCGTAGGTAAATGGTTCCCTTGGCGGATGGGCAAAGCGGATCACTGTAGGTGAATGGGATGTTTGCCCAGACGTGTAGGCGCTGGCCGATGCCAAAGATCGTACCGTTGTCCCAATAGGCGCCACGAGAGATGGCGCCGGTCTTGGCCTTGCTGCTGCTATGGGTAGCTGAGGCGGTAACGACTGTACCAGCCTTTAGATATGCCTTCGTGCCATTCCAACAGACAGTAGCCTTCTCAGTTGCCGAGCCCTTATCAAACACGCTAAACGCGCGACTCCACTCGAAGTTACGAGTGTAGCTGATTGTGGCGCAACCGCCCGCCAGGGCCGGAGCGGCCATGGCTGGGACTAGAGCAGCGACTACCGCCAAGGACAGCAGAACGCTGACAATGCGGTTGTACATGTTGAGGGATCCTCCTGCAGATATGGCAATGATTTTCATCACCAAAACAATTGTGCTCTTAGCTTGGGCGGTCTGCGGGGTCTCGTCCAAGATAGTGGTCTTTAACCGTCATTCACGACTGGTCTGAGGATTTCTCCGCCATTGCCCGTTGGTCCTCGATCCACAGTCGCGGCACGGCCACCAGCGGCGCCAATCGCGCCAACCAAAGAGTGGGTACAGCCAACATGGCCGCCGCGAAGGCCAACCAGTCCCAACCGCGGCGTATGGCAATAATCGTCAATGCGATAGCCAAGCCCAGGCGCAGGGCAAAGTCGGCAGTTAGTGAAGGCAATAACCGCAATAGTTGTCCGGCAAGGTTCCCGCTGTTGGCCTGTTGTCGTAGACTATCAAAATAAGCTACGTGAGTAACAGGGTCGAGGAGCGCGTGAAGAGCCACCACTCCTATAGCCAGTGCGGCGCCCAAGGCTAACGACCGTCGCGCATTTGGCCGTCGATACCATAAATAAGGAAGTAACGTCACCGTGGATTGTTTGACATACGTGGCGGCCGACAGGGCGCTGCTGCCATTACTGCTGCGCAAAGACCAACGCGCCAGGGCCGCTATTGGCATCGTAATGTTTAGTGTGACCATTTCAATAGCCAGCGGCGGGAAGAGCAGAGCGATTCCCACGGCTCGCCAACTTCCCATCAAGTAGTACAGGCAGCCAAAGCAAATGATCCGATATAGCCAAGCCACCACAAGCTCCGGCAGGCCCGCAAAGGGAGCCCAGAGTAGCGCGAAACTGGGTGGATAGCGGTAAGCCGCCATATCTCCGATGCCTTGTAGCGGCTGATAGAGCTCTTCGCCAGCTGCGAATCGCTGCCCAGCACGAATATAAGCCAAAGCATCTGCACCCATGCCGCCATCGAGGACGATAACGCTCCTCATATAAATGGCAAAGCTTGCAAAGCCCAGCAGCGCCAACAGCCATAGCAAAGCAGAGAACGCTGGCGCCTGGCGGTGATCGATTAATAGATCACGAAGGCGCGAGGAAAGTGATGAAAGCGCGATGGAACCGGACCTCGTGCATGGGAGATTGCACCATGCCGCGATGCCATGCGTCTGTCAATGTCGACGGGCTGACCAGACGACTCTAGTTGTGCTCGGACCCGGCCCAAGGATGTGGACCCTGGTGCCCGATGGCATTCCAGGTTTCTTGCACAAAATTAGGCCTCACTACACGCAGGCGCGCCGGGTCGACGCGCCAGTCTCCTTCTGGAGTGGCAACGATCACCGTGCTGGGAGGCATGCCGGCAGGAAACTCCATGGCTGCCGCCACTCGTCCGATGCGCCGCTGCCCATCGTCATCGGTGCCTGTAACAACGTCTCCGATTTCGGCTTTATACATTTACTGGTCGCGTGTGACAAAAACGAAGTCTGCGCCAAAGCGCACTAGGCGCGTATTGGCCGGCTGGACGTCATTTTGTGCTGGAATGCTGCCGCCCGACCCGACGGTTCCGGGATCTTGATAGCCGTGTACTTCGCCGTCTTCGTCGAGGAAGGCTCGTCGAGAATACTTCATATCAATCATGCCATCGAAGTCGGAGCCTGCGTACCGCTCGGCCACCTGCTGCACTTCGCGTTGATCAAGGGCGGCATCTTGGTAATGGACTCGAATAGAAGCTCCGTTGGAGTATACGTCCGAGCGAACGCTGAATTTAACACCAGGGAAGGAACGCGCCAAGGCCTTGCGGACCAACTTGGCGGTCTCGGCGCAGGTAAGATATTCGGTATTCATAACTTGATGGTAGGACCTCGCTGCGCCAACGTCAATTAACGACCGTACGCCATTGCCCAGACCTTCTCGACCAATGGCGAACAGGACCATTGTACCAGGCGCGAGTGTATCTTTTGGGGATTGCCATTGCGTTATGTGTTTAGCAATATTCACCACCGCCATTTTTAGGTTGGCCCTCGCCGGCCACTGGACCAAGGAAACAAGATGAATCAGCCCCGCGTTTTGCTCGCCCTTGCCGGCGATAATGATCTTTTTGCCAACGCCATCAAAGCGGCTGGCTTTATTCCGGTCTCGACGTCTGATAATCTGATCGGCGATGATCTGGAGCGCATTGATCTGGCTGTTTTTGATTGTGACGCGGATGCCGAAATTCTGGCGTTGAGGACGGCCATTAATGCTGATGTGCCGACCATTCTTATGCTTGGCGATGGCGAGGTGCCGATCGGGTTGGCAGGAGCTCAAGACGATATCGCCTTGAAGCCACTATTGCCCGAATCGCTAGTTTATCGTCTGCAGGCGCTGCTGATTCGCGCCGGTCGCGAGGTGCCCTCTTCGTCCCACTGGTCAATCCAAGAAGTAGATCTGGATGCACCTTTGGCTGGTGAGGGTCGTGTTGTCAGCGTCTTCGCCCCTAAGGGAGGCGTGGGCAAGACGACGATTGCCGTTAACGTAGCCATCGCGCTGCGCGAGCAAAGCAAGTCGCAAGTGCTCTTGTTCGATGCCGATGTGGGCGTGGGCAATATTGCTTCAGTTTTAGATATCCCCGCCAGCATGGGGTTGGCCGATTTGGCCGACAGCCCATCTGCGGAGTGGTATTCAGGCAGCTTCGATCGACTGATCAGTAAGCATGCGACCAGCGGCCTGGATGTTTTGGCTTGGGGCACCGAGCCTTCGCAATCGGCACATATCAGCCTAGAGCTGATGGCAGCTGCGTTGCAGTGGGCCAAAAGCCGTTACGCATACATCGTGATCGATACTCATCCCGGCTACGACGAGCGCACGGTGGCCATGCTATCTATTGCTCGCGACATCCTGCTGATTGTGACGCCGGAAGTCGGCTCAATTCGCAATAGCTCCCAGTTCCTGGAGATGGCTCGCGAAATGGGCATCCGCGACGCGATCAAGGTCGTCGTCAACCGCGCCAACCATGGCATCAATCTCAATGATATTTCCGCATCCTTGGGGGTACCCATTAGTGCGACGGTCGAAAGCAATGGCCACAAGGCCGTCTTAGCCTCGAATGAGGGACAGGCGATTATCAGCAAGTATCCCAACGAAAGGATTGCGCTTGATTTGCGCAAGGTCGCCCATCTTATTTCAAAGCCGGAAGTTGCCGAGGCGGTGAAGAACCACGGCTGGCGGTCGTTGATCAAGGCCAGGACTTCTGCCAGCCGATAGGGAGGATCGATGACCACTCTTGGTCAGCAGTAGGTCGTCCCAGGCACGGACTAGTACGATTGTACTATCTAGGAATGTATCATTTGGGCCTTGTCCGCGCGTTATGGAAACATACCATTTCAATGGCTGACCAAGTTATGGCTTCAGCCGCCAGTTCACATAAAGGGGTTTTTGCAATGACAACTCAGACCATTACTGTCAGCCGTTCGGCTGCAGCGGTCGCTCTCATCTTCTCGGCCGGCGTAACCGCGCTCGCCGGCGTTGCCGTCCTGATCGGCGTGGCGCTGATCTTGAGCAACAACGTTTCGTTTGGCAGCACGGATCCTGCTCTTTACATCGTGCCGGGCTCGTTTGCCATCTTCGCTGTTTCTTCGCTGTCAGTCGCGGCGCGGCTAGCGCGCGGAGAAGCACAAGCGCGACGTCCAGCCCTGTTGACGGCTGTTGTTTATGCAGTGGTTTCAGCTGTGGCCGTCGGCACCTCGCTCCTGGCGGGTGATACGTTCAGCGCCGCGCTGGCGACCGCCCCGGGCATTGTGGCGGCTTCGATCGCCATCCCGCTGCTCGTCACCGCGGGCGAGCCTGCCTGAACAACCTAAACCCCTTTGCCCCGTCGTCCCTCTCGGACGACGGGGTTTTTCTGTTATCCGATAAGCGTCTTGACGAATTTCTCCCCGCAGACATGATCAGCTCCTTCCTGGCCTACGGGCCACTTTTATTGTAAGGAGCTTTTATGTTCACCCGTAGCCGGTTGCTGTCCGCAGTTATTTTGATGATGGCGCTTGCCGCTTGCAGCACGCCCAGCCCTTCCCCTTCAGTTTCTACTCCCGCTTCATCTGATGCTAGTGTTGCCCCGAGCGCGTCGGAAGTTGCCAGCACAAGCCCCGCCGAAAGCGCCGCCCCTGCGGCTTGGCCCGGCGTTGCCGGCGAAGTGCGCGACCGCCTGCTCGAGCTAGGCGCCGTCTGCGGCACCCAGGACGAAACTGCAGCCGGGTTTGATCTAACGTGCGGGCTGTCTGAGGGTTCGGTAGAAGCTACCGTTAACTTCTCAGGCGCCAGCGACGGCAGTCTGGGCAACTTACAGGTGGTCTTGTTCGACACCTTGGTGTCGGGTTTTGCCGACGCCAATGACGCCGACCTGCGAGAATTGGTCATTGATATCGCCTCGCCGCTGTTCGCGTCAACGAGTCTTCCCGTTATCGGCGAGACGTTGGCCAACTACTGGTCATTCGCTGGTACGGGGACTTCAATCACGCCGCCCGATAGCGATGTGACCTTTACCTTCACCGAGCTGACAGAGCTCATGCCTGCCGATTCGACGATCATTCTCGATTTTGCTCCGTCCGAAGAGTCAGCGGCAACGACTGATGATGAAGGGTTTGCCTTCCTTGCCGCCGGAGTTCTGGACTACTATCGTGAGCAGAGCTTTGAGTGCAACGCGCCTCAGGAAGACATCGTCGTAGATCATCAATGGACCAACTGCGCCCGTGAGGCCGATGGCGTTCGCGAGAGCGTAACTTTGACTGTTGACGATGATGGTAATATCGCCGATGCGATTGCTAGCGTTTCGCGCTCCGATGGAGGGCGCACAGATGCGGATGTCGCGCTTAGCCATCTGCGAGGGTTTATGGGCGCCATGCTAGGTGACAATGCCACGGAGGCCGCCGACTGGGTCGAGGAGAATTTAGGCACTTCGCTTCAGGTAGAGGAAACTTTCGAAGGTCTAGAAATGATCGCCTATACAGGGACCACATCCAACAGCAACACGATGGTGGTGCAAGTCTCAACTCCGGAATACAGCTCCGCCTACGATGAGGCCGGCTGACAGAGTTTATTGGGGCTGCCGTCGATGGATGGGCAGCGAGATGCACAGTCCAACGATCAGCAGAGCCGCTCCCATAAGCATACCCAAGCCATAACCGTCGAGGACGCCCCATAAGGTTAGTAGTGACCCGGGGGCTGCATAGCCAATGCCGATCCAGGTGGCCAGGCGCATGGCAAGGGCGCTCTGTCGCCACAGCAGCGAAGCGACAATCAAGGTGGCGACAGCAAAAGCCATGAACGTCAGCGGGAACAGAATCAAGGCAGTCGAACTAGCGCCAAAAGAAAGGTTGTTTGTCAGCACATACAGCATGAGCCCAAAGAGAAAAACGCTGCTGCCAACCATGACCGCAATCACAAAGCGGACCGAGGCGGCGGGTAAGATGGGCTGACTCATGAGACACCAATACATATAAGAAGGGTTCTCATGCGCCAACTCGGGCGTGCCGTCAAGCAAAAATAAGGGCCGGCCCCGTAGCGGGTGCCGGCCCCTAGCTAGGTTAACGTGATTAGCGAGTCAGAGTGGGCTCGCGCGTTGAGCGAACGGTGTCATCGTCAGCAATGCTGCCGCTGCCAAGCGTGGCCTCGTCAGACGGGCTGCTACCAGGATAGGCACCGGCGCCCTTGTCGGTGTTGCCCAGGCCGGTCGTGGCTCCTGGGCCGCTGGAGCCGCTGCCCAAGCTGGCACTGGTGCCAGACGCGTCATCGCTGTTGACTTCGACGCCCGCTTCGACCTCGCCCCGCCAGGCGCCTGTCTCGCTACCGCGAGCCTCGAGGAACTCCTTGAATCGCTCCAAGTCGCCCTTGACGCGACGGTCAACGAACCCCAGGGCATCGCCGATGGCTTCCTTGAGACCATCAGTCTCGTAGGTCATCTCCGCGGTGACGCGCGTGCTGTCAGCATCGATCGCGTGAAAAGTGACGATGCCGGCGTTGTCAACATCGCCCTGCGCCTGCCAGGCGATGCGCTCATCCGGCTTCTGCTCGGTGATCTCGGCGGTCCATTCCTTGGTCTCATCGCCGACTTCGGTCACCCAGCGCAGATGAGTATCATCTAGCTGTGTGACACTCTTGACTCCCTCCATGAACTGGGGGAAGTCCTCGAACTGCGTGTACTGATTGTAGGCAGTCGAGATAGGGACGTTGACGTCAATCGACTGGGTAGTAGAAGGCATGTGTTTGAACCCCTCTCAAAGAAATTGGCTGTGGATTGGATGTTGTTGTCTCCCTGCAACAAGCGCGCCACGACGGCAAAAGAATGGCTAAATAGATCATTTCTATGTGACTCTTGCTCTTGTCGAGCCTGTCAAGCCTCGCGCTGACCTGCTTTGCATATTTAGCCCTTAGCCTTTGACTGGACAGAACAACGTCGCCACTCATCATGAGCGCATGGAACCCAACGAAGTGGATGAATCTAACGCCGTGATCGAGGCGCTGGCGGCGCATTACAACCAGGGCTGTCTTGAACTTCTAGAGCGGATTCGGCAACATTTGCGCGATGATATTGCCTTTGATGAAAAAGGGCCCTACGCAGAAGTGCTCGATGACTTCCGTTGGCTTCTCCACGGACGGCGAGTGTATGATGGCATGGGCGTGACGGTAATGATTATTCTTGCCGAATCAGCGCAGTATGATGGCGAGAATGAGTATGGCATCAATTGGCGGCTAGAGGTCACCGAAGAACATGGTCGCGAATTGATCGGGTGGTCGCCATTCAACTACACGGAGAATGTTTGGGTTGATGCTCGCGAAGCGTTGCGCGTACAGGAGCGATTTGTTTACTTCGCCGCTATCGACTTGGAAAATCTAGCCAACACCATCTTGGCTCAACCTGCCTAACCGCCAACCTCGTCGGCAATGCGCTGAAAATCATCGTCCGGAATCGGCCCATCAAATTCCAGGTTCGCAACCAGGGCGCCTTCACGCTCGCAAAGGTCGGCCAGAAGATCCACTAGATCAGCTGCCGTCTGCTCATCGGGCTGAAAGGCAGTAAGAATGATGCGATGTGCCATTGAGTCTCCTTCGTCAACGTTCGGCCTAGAAGCCGGAAACGTCCCAATCTTCAATCTCTGACTGTAATTGATCAAGCCGCTCACAGAGCGCGTCACTGGCCGATTCGCCACAATGGGCGCATTTCCAGCTTTCAACTTCCGTAGTTGAAGTGATGTCGCCGTAAATCTCGCGGCCGGTAAGGGAGCCGCTATGCAGTTCGCTGGTGCGGCGCAGCGAAACAACTTCGATTGTGCTCCAGGTGTCATGGCTGCAATTGGGGCAAGTAACTGTCTTATTCATGCATAAGCCTAGGGCGGAGGCGAGTCAGCGTCAAGCGACTTGTTCTGTCGCGCGTACAGGAATATAGCCCCTACATCCACTCGGCGCGACGGGCCTCGAGCAGTAACGCTTCAAGCGGTCCGGCATCCACGCGCGGCCAGGCTGCCGCTTCGGCCAGCTGGCGACATTCCGCCTCCCGCTCCTCGGCGATGGCGAGCGCATCAGATGCTTCTAACTGCCCGCGTTTAACCGCCAACAACAGCTCGCGTTCATCACCGGCAAACGTCACCTGTAAGCGTCGCTCAACGAGGGCATAGCGCAGATCAAGCAAGACCCGCAATAAGTGGCTCCCTGCCTTAGCGTCCCATTTGGCGATCAGCCCCAGACGCTCTGCCTTGGCCCAGCCCAGATAAGCCTTGAGCATCTGCTCGCCGAGAAAGTGCTCGCGCATCTCGCGCAGGCGTTCAATGATGGGGCTGCTGATGAAAATAAAGCGCGGCTCGAGCCAAAGCCATTCGAGCGGATTGGGATTCCCCTTTAGCAGCATGCGGCAGTAGTGACGCAATTCATGGTACGCCTGATCAGGCTCCAGGCTGATGGCCTCGGGTAATGAGCCTGTTCCCACCCCTGGCAGATGCAGGCCAAGATAGCTTTCGGTCGGCAGCAGATAGACGCCTCGCCAATCGACGTCTGACCCAGATCCCGCCAAGCCATACGCATGCGAACCGGCCAATACTTGGTAGATTAATCGGCCCGGCAGCGACGGGCGAGGTGCCTGCGAAGGCAATAGTGGTGTTTCCATAATCTTCAGCTTGCCTGTCGCCGGCGCAACGTCAAGGTTGACTTACTCATCGACTGTCTGTCTAGCCCTATGCGCACTCAGCCAGCGGGCCGGAAAGGCGCCGATGTTTTGCCACAATGTTTCTGAAGCTCGTCCCTCGCCGACGCTTAATCGGTTCTCAATTGCCAGCCGCAATTCGCCAGCTCCCCGCCCCGGGAAGCGAGTAGTGCAGTTGCCGAGCATGTCAGGGCCATGTGCGTCGCTGCCTCCCACTTGCGCCAACGACAGCTGTTTAGCCAAGGTTTGCGCCAAGCGGGCCTGTAAGGGGGCGACAAGCGCAATCGAATTATGCGTTTCGATCGCGTCGGGCCGCTGATGATCGCGGCTCTGCATTAGCTGCCGGATCTGGCGCCCGCTCAAACACGAGGCCGAGGGGAGCAGGGGATGAGCAATGATGGCTAGACCGCCTTGGGCGTGAATGTTGGCGATCGCCTCTGCGGGAGATAGCCCGACCGGAATATTAGACTGTAAAAACAGAGCCAGCAGATGGCCTTCGCTGGTGGTGACCTCGGCGCCGATGATGACATCGATGTTGCTGCCGGCGGCCTCTAGGCGGGCGGCAAGATCAAAGGCCAGATCAGTGCGGTCGTGCTCGGTAATGGCCACGACATCAAGGCTGCTGCGCAGTAACTGTTCAAGCATCGGCTGCGGCTTGTAGTCGGCATTGACGCTGGAGAGCGGATGTACGTGTAAATCCGCCCGTCCCCAATCAGAGGGAGGCAAGGATGGCGGCATAGAGCGACTGGTTATTCCGGAAAGCCGCCGCAGGCATCGGCAATCAGCTTAGGGTCAACCTGCAGCTCCTCGCCATAAGCACGCCAGTCGTCGGCTAGCTTGCCGGCCGTATCGGCGTCGATGTCGCGCAAGATCTCGAGCTCGCGTCCGGCCTGCGTCGCTAAAGCGAAAGCATGCTGACGTTGGCGCTCAATCTCCTCTTCTGTGCCTCTACCCTGCAGGATCATGGTATTACTGATATCGTAGGCACGGAAGGCAGGTTCTACGAAATTCTCATAGCGACGCTTGTGGCTGATAAGCCGTTCGATGGTCATGGGCTCACCTGGACTTTCTAATATTATTCCCGAAAGGATAGGTGTATGGTGCCGCCTAAGCAAAGACTGTCAATGACGACGTAAGCGCCAAGACGGATCTCTCTTCGAATCGGCAGTTAACTACACCCCATCCACGCCATCTCTCCGGCATTAGATTGGGCTGTGACACAGACGAGCTGGCTCTCTGGTTTGGTGTCGCTTGCCGACGTGAACAACGAAAACGCGGCCTAAGAAACAGAAAATTGCATAGCCAATCACGATCGCCAACGATGTCTGCGGTATTCTCCTGGTTGTAGGTTGGCAGAAGGCCCGGTTCTCTTATGAGGCCGGGCCTTCTGTTGTCCCAGCCATGGCCTATGAGAGAGGCGCGCCGTTACTAAATTGACATCACCTTGCATGAGTGATGAAAATGAGACGAAGCAATCAATACAGGAAAATGGCATGCGCCCCTCATCTATTCGAATTCACGCTGCCGGTCCGTTTGGCTACGATGTACTACCGACAGACCTGCAGGCTAACAGGCTGTTCAACCTCGAGTTGGCCGCGCTCAAAGACCTCGATAACGACTCCTCGCTCGCTGAGCTTGCTCAGTTTCAACTGGTGGAATTGCCCATTGAGCTGCTCGGCCGCTACGTCGTCAAAGACTTAGCGCAGTACCTGGAAGAGGGAGAGGTCGAGGCGACGGATGATCTGGATCGCACCTTAGAGCTTATCAGGCTCTTGCAAAAGAATGCGCCGCTGCCGCCGGTAGTCGTCGTCGTTTTGGAAGATGGTCGCGTGGAGCTGCTGGATGGCTATCATCGCGTGACGGCCCATCATCATGCGGGGCGCACGGCAATATTGGCTTACGAGGCGCTTCTTTAGACTCGCTCTTCGGGCCTTAGTAGGCGCACTGTTTGTACAACGCCGATTCGTTTATCGACGGACATAACGCGAATGCGCCAACCATCGATCGCCACTTCATCCCCTACTCGTGCGAAGCGACCGAGTCTGCCCACTACAAAGCCTCCGATAGTGACCGGGCCAGCGTTGTCTAATTCCACCTTCAACGTCTGAGCCACGACGCGCAGTGGCAGGCGGCCATTAATATCCATGTTAGGACTGGGGATCCATTCAACACGTGCCAGCTCGTCGTATAGGGCGCGAATGTTGATCAAGCCCGAGGTGCCACCGTATTCGTCCAGTACCACGGCTACTTCCGCCCCTTCATCGCGCAGCCTTGCTAGCGCCGCTGAAGCAGAAGCGCCTTCGGGCAGGAAGATCGCCTTTTGAATATTGGCCTGCCATGGGCGCTGCTTGGAGGCGGCGAATATGCCTTGCCAAGTTACGATGCCGTGAATCTGATCGGGAGAGCCAACGTATACGGGCAACCAATCTGCGCCGGCAGCGATGGCCATCTTTTGCGCTTCGGCTTGGCTCGTATCTTCGCTTAACGCTTCAATGGCCACCCGCGGCGTCATAATTTCCTCGAGGCGAATATCGCCGAGTCCCAATGATCGCGAGGCCAGATCCTGCTCCACTGCGTCAAGCTCACCCCCACTTTCAGCTGCGCTCAACAGTAATTGCAGCTCTGCCTCGTCGTGGACCCGATTATCATCGAGGCTGGCCATCGGTACGCCCAGCAGATGAGCACTTCGCTTCGCCAGCGATAGGGATCCTCTTACTAGAGGTAGGCTCAATATAATCCAGGCGTTAAGCGGATTGGCGGTAATCAGAGCCCAGCGGTCTGGGTTGGCGCCGGCCAGCAGCCTCGGTAGCTGCACCCCCAAAATAAGATAGATAACGATAGCTATTGCCAAGGCGGCGAATGCAGAAGCGGTCCTCTCTAGGCCAGAAGGAAGGGTAAATATTCCAAACAGCGTATGAGTCAGCACAGCAAGGGAAGTAAAAGCCAGGAGCGCATACAGCAAGGCGCTCAGCGCAATGCCGGCACGCGCCGCATTAAGTGATCGCTCGAGATGAGCGCGCATC
>Ga0299913_10000007_pt1 | contig 93278 bp, 102 predicted proteins | sample RVTome_9_FD_201360 | JGI IMG/M metagenome (GOLD analysis project Ga0299913, IMG submission 201360) | Soil microbial communities from uranium-contaminated site in the Upper Colorado River Basin, Wyoming, United States - RVT155D38 (version 2) ... | reverse complement strand
GCCATCACCAGGTGGAAAGTGACATCGAGGAGCGTGCCCGGCCCGACCGCGATCAGCAAGGCCAGACCGACGAAAGTGCCGAGCAGGGCGAAGGCTTGGACCACTATCCCCACGGTCCGGGCCCATGCCGGGCGGACGGAGGCCACGATCAGCCCGGCAATCAGGACCACACCGATCACACTCTCGGCGATTGCCGCTCCCCGATCTGCGTAGCCGTCGAAGAGGATTTCGAAATGAGTCAAGGCGGCGATGAGGAAGATGACCACTTCCACACCGAGAAAGAGCTGGATCTCCCGATTCATCCCCGACAACCTAGGCGGCTCCGACGGCTGCGACGGTCGAGCCCGGAGGCGAGTGGAGCCGAGGGCGAGCAGTGGGGGCGCCGACGCCGGGGTAGCGTCGGGGAAGTGACCGGATCGCCGCCTCGGCTCGCCCAGGAGCTGTTCACACCTCTCGCCCCCGGCTATGAGCGCTGGGCTCGGATCCTGAGCATGGGTCAGGACCCGCGCTGGCGTCGCCACATGGTCTCGGCGATCGGGGTCGGTCCGGGCGAAGCCGTGCTCGACATCGCCGCCGGGACCGGCTCGATCACGAGGCTCCTCCAGGACCAGGGCGCGTCGGTGGTCTCGCTCGACCAGAGCCTCCAAATGCTGGGCCTGGCCGTGGGACGTGGCGCGCGCGGTGTGGTGGCCACAGCCGAGTCGCTTCCCTTCCCCGACGCCCGATTCGACGCGGTCACCTTCGGCTATCTCCTCCGCTACGTGACTGACGTCGGAGAGTGCATGAGCGAGGTGATCCGGGTGGTACGGCCCGGGGGCAGGGTCGGGATGGTCGAGTTCGGCCGGCCCGGTGGCCTCTGGCGCGGCCCGTGGTGGGCATACACCCGTCTCGTCCTCCCCATCGCCGGGCTTGTCGCCGGCGCGGGCTGGTACCAGGTGGGCCGGTTCCTCGGCCCGTCGATCGACGACTTCGCCGACCGCCACCCTCCACCCCGGCTGGCCGCTCTCTGGGAAGCCGCCGGTCTCGTCGAGGTGGGCTATGCCCGGCTCTCCCTGGGGGGAGGCCTGGTCATGTGGGGGCGAAGACCCGCCGACCGGGGAGCGTCACTTGACCGATGAACGACCCGCCTTCTACGCGCCGACCGGCTCGCTGGCGGGGGATGTCATCTCCCTGCTCCACGTCCCTTACACGTTGTGGCATCTCTCCTACGTCCCCATCGGGGCTGCGCTCGCCCCAAACCTCGACCCGATGGTGCTTGCTGGGACCCTGGCCGCGTTCGTCTTCGGCCTCGGGATCGGAGCCCACTCCCTCGACGAGGTCAAGGGCCGTCCCCTCGGGACCCGGCTCTCCGACCGGGCACTTTGGACGATGGGGATCGGTGCTATGGCGGTGGCGATGGCGATCGCGCTGGTCGGCGGGTTGGTGGTCTCGCCCTGGGTCCCCATGTGGGCGGCCGGGGGCATCGTCCTCGCGGTCGGATATGCATTGGAGTGGCCCGTCCTCCACACCGATCTCGGCTTCGGTCTTGCCTGGGGAGCGTTCCCCCTGCTGGTGGGCTATTGGGCCCAGACCGGGAACCTGAGCCTGCCGGTGGTGGTGATGGCCGGGGCGGCCACACTTCTCAGCCTGGCGCAACGGGCCCTGAGCACACCGGCCCGATTCGTGCGGAGACGCACCGACGAGGCCGTGACCCGATTCGACGGTGACCGGCAATGGGAGCGGAGCCAGTTGCTCCACACCTGGGAGAAGCCGCTTCGTCTCCTCACCTGGACCACACTTGCCCTCGCCGTCGCTCTCCTCCTCACCCACCTCTGAGCGGCCATGGCGGTTCGCGAGCGACCATAGCCGCACCTCGGCCTGGGTAGCTTGTCCCCCCGATGACCGAATACCGCAGGATCCTGCTCGACGGGGCGCCGACTCTGGTGCTGAGGGACGGAGACGAGCTCGTGGCCGAGGATGGTCGCCGGGTCGAGGCAGACGCGGCGACACACCTGCCCCCGGTGCAACCCTCGAAGATCATCGCCGTTCATCTCAACTACCGAAGCAGGGTCGAGGAGTTCATGACCCGTCTCCCCTCCGCCCCCACCTACTTCCACAAGCCGACCACCTCGCTGAACGCTCACCGCGGCGAGGTGCTCCGTCCAGCCGGGTGCAAGTACCTCAACTATGAGGGTGAGATCGCCATCGTCATCGGGGAGACATGCCGCGATGTCGCCCCCTCCGACGCCGAGTCGCACGTCGCCGGCTACACCATCGCCAACGACTTCGGGCTCCACGACTTTCGTGACACCGACGCCGGGTCGATGCTCCGGGTCAAGGGATCGGACACGTTGTGCCCGATCGGCCCTGGTGTGGTCGACGACTGGGACTACCGGGGCAAGACGATCCGAACCATGGTCAACGGCGAGACCCGCCAGGAAGGCAATACCGACGAGCTGGTGTGGGACATGGGTTATCTGATCGCCGATCTGGCCCGGACCATCACCCTCCTCCCCGGCGACACCATCCTCTCCGGGACCCCGGCCGGCTCCCGACCGGTCGAGCCGGGCGACGTGGTGACCGTCGAGGTCGAGGGTATCGGCGAATTGAGCAACACAATCGTCGCCGGCCGGCCGCTCCGGATGGATGTCGGGGCCGTGCCCGGCGAATCGGAGGAGGTGGTCTCCACCGCACTGGGCGGCGACTGGGAACACAGGGGGATCCGGCCGCCCCGGCGACCCGATGCCTGAGACTCCGGCCCCGATGGCGGCATTCCTGCGCGGGATCAACGTGGGAGGCCGTTCGTTGCTGGCCATGGCCGAGCTCAAGTCCGCCCTGACCGATGCAGGGCTCGACGACGTGCGCACCTACCTTCAGAGCGGGAACGTGGTCGTCACTCCGGAGTCGGATGATCCGGGCCGACTGGGCGCCATCATGGAACAGGCGATCGAGGCCCGAGCCGAACGCCGCATCCGGGTCATGATTCGCACCCGATACGAGCTCGAGCAGATCGTCGCCCACAACCCCCTGTGGGACCCGGGCCTGAAGCCGGCCAGTCTGCACACCGTGTTCCTGGAGGCGATCCCGGACCCGTCGCGGGTTGCAGAGCTCGACCCGGATCGCTCTCCACCCGACCAATTCGCGGTGTCGGGCCGGGAGGTCTACCTGCACTACCCCAAGGGGTCGGGGCGTTCCAAGCTCGGTCTCGACTATTTCGAGAAGGTGCTCGGTGTGGTCGGCACCGCACGCAACTGGAACACGGTGACCAAGGTGTCCCAGATGCTCGGGGAATGAAGGTCACACATGCTGGAGCAGAGCCGGGCTCAGGGCCTCCCTGATCTCCTCGAGCCGATCGGGGACGAGGCTGTAGTGCACCCAGCGCCCCCGTCTCTCCCCCACGATCAGACCCGCTTCACGCAGGATGCGCAGATGATGGGACACGGTGGGTTGGGCCAGACCGAGAGGGGACTCCAACTCACAGCCGCAGGCAGCGCCTTGCGGCGCGGCGGCCAGCATCGAGACTATGCGAAGGCGGACCGGGTCGGCCAGGGCAGCGAGCAGCCCGGCCGTGTGCGCGGCCTGGTCGGTGTCGATGACACCGTCGAAGAGCGGGGTGCAGCAATCCAACTCGTATTGACATTAGTCGATGTATCGACAATGATCAATACATCGAAGGTCATCGATCTGAAAGGAGACCTGATGATCTCTCTCGATGACAATGGTGGTTGCTGCGGCGGCGGGGGAACTTCCTGCTGCTGACCGGTGCCGCGCCGGGGTGCTGCTCAATCGAGTAGCGCCCCGGCAGCCATTCCCTCGGCACAATCCTGGAGCAGCGGGCAATAGCGGCACCAGGGCCCACCGTGCCGGGCCAAGTCCTGCCCGGTCGCCCAGGCCGAGCGAATCACTCCGACCATGTCTCCGAGCTCGGTCACCACCCGGCCCACGTCGGCGGAGGACGGGACGGTGCGATACCTCTCCCCGGTTCGGACCGAGACCGCCTCGACATAGGCCGGGAGCTCGCCCCGCTCCATCAGCCAGAGCAAGGCGTAGAACAAGAGCTGGTCCTCCGGGTCGCCCAACTCCCCTGTCTTCCAGTCGACCAGACGATGCCCGCCGAGGTCCTCGCGGTACACCGCATCGACGGTCCCCACCAGGTCCACCCCGTCCGAAGCAGGTACCTCGATGGACAGCTCGGACCCCTCGAAGCCCTCGTTGGGGAATCTGACGAAACGCTCGTACAGCCCGCGGACCTCCTCGATGGCGGAGGCCAACGCCGACGGCCGTAGCTCCAGCCCACTCAGCTTGTTGTTGAGGCCCGACCCGCCGATCTCCTCACGACAGGCCTGGACGAACTCCTCTGAGGGGATGCTCCCCGAGGTGAGATGGCGGCTGAAGATCCGATGGGCGAGACTGCCGAGGAAAGCCGGCCGGGTGTCCGGTCCGTATACCCCCTGGAGCCTCGCCCCGGCCTGGCCCGGGCATCTCTTGAAGGTGACGTAGGTCGTGGCCGAGATCCGGACCGCGTCGCCCGGGATCACCTCTGGAAATGGAATCGTCACTCGCAAGCGAGGGTAGACCCCGGGTCTGACGCACTTCGGCTAAACCAGAGCCGCTCGTTACCATCCCGTGGGGCGCAAGGTCGATTGGGGCGGCCTTACATGAACAAGATTCTCTCCTCACGCAGCACTCCGCTCAACGCGCTCGTCGTGGCGATCGGCGCCGTCCTGGTACTGATCTTCCTCTCCTATGGCCTGACCCGCCTCCTCTCCCGTGGCGAGGTCATGGGGAGAGTCGAAGTGGCCGGGACCTCCATCGGCGGGCTCGACGAAGGGCAGGCCTTGAGCGCCCTCCTCGGGGTCGAGGACGAGTTCCTGAGCCGACCCGCGGTATTCAACATCGAAGGCAAGTACGTCAGCATGCAACCACCCGAAGCGGGGCTCGACATCGACGAGCAGGCGATAGCCGACGAGGCGATGCGCGTCGGGCGCGCCGGCAACGTGTTCTCCCAGTTCGCATGGTGGTTCGGCCATGTCTTCGACACCGTGCACCTGCCGGTACGCGGCTCGGTGGACGACGTAGCCATCGAGGCGGTGTTCGACACCTGGGACAGCGATGTCATCTCCCTCCCGGCCAGCCCGGGAGGGGTGGTGCTGGAGGAGGGCCTGCCCGCACCGGTTTACCCCAAGGTGGGCACCGGCGTCGATAGACCCGGCGCCCGCGCTGTCATCGAGGCGACCCTCCTCGCACTCGCTCCGGGGAGGACGGCCATCCCCACCACCACCATTGTCCCGGTCCTCACCAACGAGGACGTCGACGCGGCAGTGGCCCAGGCAGAGTCGCTGCTGGAGGGCCCGATCCGCCTCGGCCACGATGAGACCGAGGCGGTGTTCTCCATCGAGCAACTGACCGAAGCCTTCCGATCGGAGACGGTCACCGAGAGTTCGCCCCGGATTCTGAATTTTTTCGACCCCGCGATCGTCGACGGGTTCCTCGACGTCATCCGGGACGATGTCGAAGCGGAGCCGGTCAACGCCCGTTTCGAAATCGAGGGGGACGCCATCACCATCGTCCCCGGGGCCAACGGAACGCAGATCGACGCCGAAGAGACCGCCGTGCGCCTGGCGGAAGCAGGGATGACAATCCAGAGATCGGGCCAACTACCCCTGGTCGAGGCGGCCGAGCCCGAAGTGACCACCGAGCACCTGGAGGGGCTCAACATCCGGCACCTGGTCTCCCAATTCACCACCTATCACGACTGCTGCCAGGACCGGGTGATCAACATCCACACCATCGCCGACGCCGTCGACATGACGATCATCGACGCCGGGCAGACCTTCAGCCTCAACGACCATGTCGGGGAGCGAACCCTGGAGAAGGGGTACCTGCCCGCGGGGACGATCGTGGCCGGGGAGTTGGAGGACACCGTGGGCGGGGGCGTGAGCCAATTCACCACCACCCTCTACAACGCCGTGTTCTGGGGCGGATACGAGGACGTGGAGCACAAGCCCCACTCCTACTACTTCTCTCGCTATCCCGAAGGGGTGGAGGCCACGCTCAACTGGCGCAGCCCCGACCTCAAGTTCCGCAACAACACCGACGACGCCATCCTGATCGACACTCGCTACACCGACACCTCGATCACGGTGCGGATATTCGGGGAGAACGAGGGCAGGACACTCAAGGGTGAGCAGTCGGAAGGAAGGAGCCGGGCCTGGGTGGACCAAGAGGGGGGTCCTGGTGCCTTACATGTGAAGGGTCTGGTCTCCGATCGCTTCGCCGTCACCGATCCACCCGAGCCCCGCTATGTGCCCAATCCCGAGTTGGCCGTCGACCAGCAGGTGCAGACCCAGAGTGAGCTGGGTGGCTGGAGCGTCACCGTGACCCGACGCATTCTCCTCGGCGGAGACGAGAGCCAGGTGGCCGAGGAACAGGAGTGGACCGTTCGCTACGCCCCCAGGTTCGCCGTCATCGAGGTGCATCCCTGCATGATTCCCGGGGCGAGCACATCGTGCCCGACCACCACGACCCTGCCGCCGACGACAACCACCCTCCCCCCGGCCACGACCACCACGGTGCCGCCGACCACCACCGCCCCGGCCGGTTGAGGGGTCAGTAGAAGAGGAGAAAGCCCTCCACGACCGCGATGACGGCCGCCTTGCTCTCCTCGTCCCATCCGCCTGCCCGGCGGACGGTGACCGCATTCTGCAGCACGTAGACATGATCGATGCCGAGACCGAGGTCGAACAGCCGGTCGGCGAGGGTGCCGGGCACGGCGTACCCGGGGTTGGTGGGAGACATGGCCATGCCGTCCTGTCCGGTGAAGCTCCGATCGGTGTCGATGAGAAGAACGTCGCCGACCTCGACCACGTTGTTGACGACTACGGCCTGGCCCATGTGGCACGGATCGTACTCAGGACCCCAGCCCGCCCGAGAGCTCTCCGATCACGTGCACCTTGACCAGGTTGGTCGACGCCCGCACGTTGGGCGGGACCCCCGCCACCATCACCACACGGTCACCCTTCCCGGCGACGCCCTCCCTCTCCAAGATGTCGGCCGCGGCCGCCAACTCCTCGTCTGTGTAGGTGCGGCGGTCGAAGGAGTGGGGGCTGACCCCCCAGTAGAGGGCCATCTGGCGGAGAGTGACGTCGTTGGGGGTGAAGGCGACGATGCGCGCCTCCGGCCGGTACTTGGAGATGAGCCGGGCGGTGTTGCCCGACTCGGTGAAGGCGACGATCGTCTGGGCCTGGAGATTGACCGCGATCTCGGTGGCGGCCTGGGACACCGCCGAGGCCACCGTGTTGCCGTCGCCGACGAAGGGGATGGGGTGGTCGCCACGTTCAGAGAGGGTGCCCTCTTCGACCGCCACGCAGATGGCGGCCATCGCGCTCACGGTCTGGACCGGGTAGTCGCCTACTGCGGTCTCCCCCGACAACATCACCGCGTCGGTGCCCGCCATGACGGCATGCGCCACGTCGGTCACCTCGGCCCGAGTCGGACGCGGGCTCTTGGTCATCGACTCCAGCATCTCGGTCGCCGTGATCGAGATCCGCCCGACGGCGTTCGTCTTCTTCAAGATCTCGTCCTGAATGAGGGGAATCCGCTCCAACGGGAGCTGAACCCCGAGATCGCCCCGGGCCACCATGGCCCCGAACGACGGCTCGAGCACATCATCCAGGTTCTCGTAGGCTTGGGCCAACTCGATCTTGGCGATGACGGGCACGTCGCCGGCGAGGGCAGCCACGCTGCGGATGTCGTCCCCGCTGCGAACGAAGGAAGCAGCCACATAGTCGACGCCCAACTCCCGCCCGAAGGCGAGGTCGGCCTCGTCCTTGGGAGTGATGATCTCCAACGACAGCCTGCTGTCGGGGAAGGCCACTCCCTTGTGATCGGAGAGGATCCCGCCCACCCGCACATCGGCGAGAAGGCCGCCATCGGTCCGATCCACGACCTCACAGCGAATCAGGCCGTCGGCCAACTGCACCCGGTCTCCCGGCACCACGTCCTTGAGCAGGGGCTCGTAGCCCACCGGGATCAGGTCCTCGGTGCCCATCGCCGCTTCCGGCACCAGCACCACCTGCCGTCCTGCCTTCAGGCTCACCGATCCGTCGACGAACTCGCCCACCCTCAGCTTGGGGCCCTGAATGTCCTGCATCAGGGCAACGGTGCGCCCGGTCTCCGCGGAGGCTGCCCGGACCCAATCGGCAAGGGCGCGGTGGAACTCGTGATCGCCGTGCGAGAAGTTGAGACGGGCCACATCGATCCCTGCCTCGACCAGGGCCAGGATCCGGGACTCCGATCCGACCGCGGGGCCCAGCGTGGCGATGATCTTGGTGTGTCGCTGCATGTGGGCTTGAAGCTAACCGGTCCCGCCCGGTGCGCCGGGAACCACGGGGAGAATCGCGGGGCCCCCGCCATCCCGCCTGTTTGCCGATGAGGCGGCCAAGGGGAAATCCCTTCAACGAGGCCCGTGAGCAGTCGATGATGGCGGGGATGAAGGCCCCATCGCCTCGCCGCCCACTGATTCTCGCCGCGTCGGCAGCGGTCCTGTTCCTCACCGCCGGTGTCGCGTCTGCGGCCCCACCTACCGGCAACCCGGGCGGCGCCTACCCGGTTCCGCCGGAGGCCAAGGCCGCCGACACTTCCGATCCCGACGTGGTGATCGGCAACGGGACGGCGCAGAGCTGCACCTCCGACGCGGTCGTGGCGGCCGTGGCTCAAGGCGGCATCATCACCTTCGACTGTGGGCCGAGCCCGGTGACCATCGTCATGACTCAGACCGCCAAGGTCTTCAACGACACCGGCCCCGACATTGTCATCGACGGCGGCGGCCTGGTGACCCTGAGCGGAGGGGGTGTGCGCCGAATCCTCTACATGAACACCTGCGACCAGGCCCAGACCTGGACCACGTCGCATTGCCAGAACCAGGACCATCCTCGGCTCACGGTGCAGAACCTGACCTTCGTCGACGGCAATTCCACCGGCCAGCTCGAGGAAGGTGGTGGAGGCGGAGCGATCTTCGTCCGCGGGGGACGGTTCAAGGTGGTCAACTCCGCCTTCTTCAACAATCGGTGCGACTCGACAGGCCCCGATCTCGGCGGTGCGGCGCTTCGGGTTCTCAGCCAACACGACGGTCAACCGGTGTACGTGGTCAACAGCACCTTCGGGGGAGGCGCGGGCTATGGCAACGTCTGCTCCAACGGTGGCGGGCTGAGCAGCATCGGGGTGTCGTGGACGGTGATCAACAGCCTCTTCACCCACAACCTGGCCATCGGCAACGGCGCCAATCCCGCCAGGCCCGGCAGCCCGGGAGGGGGCAGTGGTGGCGCCATCTATCTCGACGGCAACACATTCACCCTGCGGTTGCTCGGGAGCAGGATCGAGAACAACCATGCCAACGAGGGAGGGGGCGCCATCTTCTTCGTCAGCAACGATCGATCGGGCACTCTGCTCATCGAGGACTCGGTGCTCAGGCACAACCCGAGCGACCGGTTCGAGACCCAGGGATATCCGGGCATATTCGTCCTGGCCAGCGGTCCTCCCATCGTCATCAACTCGATCATCTCCGCCCAGCAAGACGTTCCCGACATCTGCCCCGCCGCTCGGGTCTGCGACCGGGTGCTGTTCCAGGACGGCGCGGGACGATTTCAGCGCTGGGAGACCGTGTCAGCGCCGCACGACGAGACCACGTTCTACTTCGGCAACCCGGGGGACGTCGCCTTCGCCGGCGACTGGGATTGCGACGGCGTCGACACCCCGGGGCTCTATCGGAGGTCGGACGGGTTCGTGTATCTGAGGAACTCGAACACGCAAGGCAACGCCGACATCAGGTTCTTCTTCGGCGACCCGGGCGATCTCCCCGTGGCCGGCGACTTCGACGCCGACGGTTGTGACACGGTGTCGATCTACCGGCCGTCGGAATCACGCGTCTATGTGATCGACGAGTTGGGCTCCGACGACACCGGGCTGGGCGCGGCCTCGTTCTCGTTCGTCTTCGGGAACCCCGGCGACAAGCCATTCGTGGGCGACTTCGACGGTGACGGCGTCGACACCCTGGGGCTTCACCGCGAGTCGACCGGGCTGATGTACTTTCGCAACACCCTCGACACCGGCATCGCAGACTCCCAATTCATCTACGGGGACCCGGGCGATGTTGTCGCCGCCGGCGACTGGGACGGCGACGGCGACGACACCGTCGCCGTTTACCGTCCCGGCGACCAGACCCTCTACCTCAGGTTCTCCAACACGCAAGGCCCGGCCGACGTTTCGATCGTCGCCGGCGCCCAGATCGGGATGGCCGCGGCCAGATAACGGGTCAGCCCGATAGCCGCCCGCGCAGGATCCGGTTGACGGCTCGGGGGTCGGCCTTGCCCTGGGTGGCCTTCATCACCTGCCCGACCAGGAAGCCGAGGGCCTTCTCCTCACCGGCGAGAAGCTCGTCGCGCGCCTTGGGGTGGGAGGCGAGCACCTGGTCGACAGCTGCTTCGAGAGCCTCTGTGTCAGTCATCTGGAGCAGGTCGCGGCGCTCGGCGACCTCCCGGGGGGGACCCTCGCCGGAGAGCACACCGTCGAGGACGTCTTTGGCCGCCGAGCTGGAAGTCGAACCGTCCTCGACCATGGCAATCAGCTCCGCCAGAGCGGACCCGTGGAGGGGGAGGTCTTCGGAGACCGACTCGGTCTTGCGCAGCCACCCCACGACCTCCCCGGTCAGCCAGTTGGCTGCAGCCTTGGCCGGCGCACCGGAGAGCACGGCGTCGTCGTAGATCGCCCGCAATGTGCCGCCGAGATTGGAGAGGGCGCCGGCCGTGCCCGGATCGAGGCCCTGACTCAGATAGCGGGCCCGGCGATCGGCAGGCAACTCGGGGAGACGCTCCCCGATCTGTGCCACCCACTCCGGGCTCATCGCCATCGGGACCAAGTCGGGCTCGGTGAAGTAGCGATAGTCGGACGACCCCTCCTTGACCCGCATGGAATGGGTGACCCCCGCTTCCTCGTCCCAATGCCGGGTCTCCTGTACCACCAGCCCACCCGAATCGACCAGCTCCGACTGGCGTCGTATCTCGTGGTCGACGGCGCGCTCGAGTGAGCGGAACGAGTTCATGTTCTTGATCTCCACCTTGGTCCCGTACGCCTCCTCGCCGGAAGGGCGGATGGACACGTTGGCGTCGAACCGGATCGAGCCCTCCTCGAGCCGGACATCGGACACCCCGAGCTCGGCGATCACCGCGCGCAGCTCCTGGGCGTAGACCCTGGCCTCGACCGCGCTGCGGAGATCGGGCCGGGAGACGATCTCGACCAGGGGGACGCCCGAGCGGTTGAAGTCGAGCAATGTGCCCTCGGCCGCCTGGATACGACCACCCGCCCCGAGATGGGTGGACTTGCCCGTGTCCTCCTCCATGTGGGCACGCTCGATCCCGATCCGGCGGGTCTCACCGTCGACATCGATGTCGAGATGCCCGTCGAGACAGACAGGGACGTCGAACTGCGAGATCTGATAGTTCTTGGGCAGGTCTGCGTAGAAATAGTTCTTCCGATGGAACACGGAGCGCTCGGATACTCGACAGCCCAGGGCGAGCCCGATCGTCATGATCGACTCGATGGCGGCCAAGTTGGTCACCGGGAGGGCGCCGGGGAGACCGAGACAGGTGGGGCACACCCGGGTGTTGGGCTCACCCCCGAAGCCGACGGCGCAACCACAGAACATCTTCGACTCCGTCATCAGCTCGACGTGCACCTCGATGCCGATCACCGGCTCCCAGCTCACTGGACCGCTCCCACGGCCGGAGGCGAGAGCGCGAAGGCGGCCTGCCGCTCGACCTCCGCCGCCACTTGGTACATGAGCTCCTCGCCGAGTGGAGGGGCCATCACCTGGAACCCGATGGGCAGACCGGCGTCGTCGACGGCGATGGGGACCGAGATCGCCGGATGGCCGGCCAGGTTGGCCGGGATGTTGCAGATATCGGAGAGGTACATCGCCAGCGGGTCTGCCGTTCGCGCCCCCGCCTCGAAAGCCACCGTCGGGCTGGTCGGCGAGACCAGCACGTCCACCTGCTCGTAGGCCCGGGCGAAATCCTCCTGGATGGCGGCTCGCACCCGTTGCGCCTGCCCGTAGAAGGCGTCGTAGTACCCGGCGGAGAGCGAGTAGGTGCCGAGGAGGATGCGCCGGGTCACCTCCGGCCCGAACCCCTCCGCCCTCGTGCGAGCCATCAGCTCCTCGGTGGTGGCGCCGTCGACCCTGAGCCCGTAGCGGATACCGTCGAACCGGGCCAGGTTCGAAGAGGCCTCGGCAGGCGCGATCAGGTAATAGGCGGACAAGGCGATTTCGAAGGTGGGAAGGGAGACCTCTCGCACCTCCACCCCCTCTTTCTCCAAGCGGGCGACCATGTCGGTGGTGGCCGCCTCGACCGATGGCTCGAAGCCCTCACCCGAGAGCTCGGTGACCACGCCGATTCTCAGCCCTTCGACACCACGCTCCAAGCCTGCCTTGGGATCGGGGTAGTCGCCCGGGTACGAGGTGGAGTCGAGGGGGTCGTGCCCCCAGGTCGTCTCGAGGGCGAGCGCCGAGTCTTCGACCGTCCGGGAGATGGGCCCGATCTGGTCGAGGGACGAGGCGAAGGCAATCAACCCATAGCGGCTGACGGTGCCGTAGGTGGGCTTCATCCCCACCACCCCGCACAGCGACGAGGGCTGGCGGATCGAGCCCCCGGTGTCGGATCCGAAGGCGAGCAGCGAGGAGCCGGCCGCCACCGCGGCGGCGGAGCCACCCGAGGATCCTCCGGGCACGCGGCTCAGATCCCAAGGGTTGTAGGTAGGCCCGTAGGCCGAGTTCTCCGTCGACGAGCCCATGGCGAACTCGTCGAGATTGGTCTTGCCCATGACCACCGCCCCGCCACTGCGGAGCCTGGTGACCACCGTGGCGTCATAGGGGGGGATGTAGCCGGCGAGGATCTGCGAGCCGGCGGTTGTCTCCACGCCACGGGTGCACATGTTGTCCTTCAGTGCAACCGGGATCCCGTGCAGCGGGCCACGGTCTATGCCGTCGGCGAGATCGGCGTCGGCCTGCCCCGCCGCCACCATGGCCCCGTCGGTGTCGATGGTGAGAAAAGCGTGGAGTTGGGCCTCGGTCCGGGAGGCGGTCGCCAATGCCTCGGAGAGCAGGTCGACCGCCGACGTCTCACCGGAGCGGAGAAGCCGTGCGGCTTCGGCGAGGCTGGTGGCGATCACTCGATCTCCATGGCCGGTGGGACCACGAAGTAGCCGTCGAGCGCCACCGGGGCCTGGGCCAGCACCTCGCCGCGATCGAGTGAAGGGCGCAACTCGTCTTCCCGGAAAGCGTTGGCGAGACCCAGAGGATGTGCCGCCTCGACGTGCGGTTCGCCCTCGAGAGACTGGACGCGAGCTGCATGCTCCAGGATCACACCGAGCTGGGCCTTGTACGCCTCCAGCTCCTCGTCGCCCAACCCGAGGCGGGCCAGACGCGCCACGTGTGCGATGTCGATCTCTATGGGCATGGAGGCATAGTAAGACACCAGGTACCGCCGCCGACCGGGGATTCCCGACGGGCAGCACCCCTACCCTGGGGCCATGGACGAGGGCAGTCCGCTCAAGGGCACTGCGCTGACACTGGGCGCGGTGGGGTTGCTGTTGATCGGTGGCGGCCTGGTCATTGTCCTGCTCGCCACTCCGGATGAGGGAAGCGCCGGGGGCGGTCTGCTCATCAGAGCCGGGGCGCTGGTGGGGGCCGTGGCCCTGGTTCTGCCCACGATCCGCAAACCGTCGCTCTCGACCCTCCTGGTCGCCGGTGGCGGGTTTCTCCTCGTCATGGCCCGACCCGCGCTGGTATGGGCGGCCCTGATCGGATGGTCGGTCTGGGCGATCCTGGGCTATCAGCGGAGGACGTCGAGCAGAGAGTCGTAGGCCCAGGTCAGGTCTTCGATGCGGACCGACTCCCCCGGCTTGTGGGCCAGAGCCGGCTCACCCGGGCCGAAGTTGACCGCCGGGATCCCGGCCGCGGTCAGCTGGGCCACGTCGGTCCATCCCTGCTTGCCCAAGACCCGGGCGCCCGAGCGTCGTATGAGGTCGTGGAACAGGGGATGGTCGGCGTCGACCGAGCCGGCAGGAGCCACATCGGTGACGTCGACGCGGTCGGCAGCGGAAGATACCTCGAGCAAGCGCGCCACCGCGTCTTCGGCGTCCCGGTCGGGGGCGAACCGATAGTTCACACTCATGACGAACTCCGAGGGCACCACATTCCTGGCCACTCCGCCGTGGGCCGTTGTCACCGTCATCACCTCTCTGAACTCGAGCCCTTGGACCACATGGAGCTCCGGCTCGAGACCACGCATGTGGGTGAGGAACTCCCCGGCCTTGGTGACTGCGTTGTCCCCGAGCCAGGGACGGGCCGAGTGCGCCGATTCGCCGAGGAAGACGAGATCCGCGTTGACCACACCCTGGCATCCCGCCTCGAGCGCCCGGTCGGTGGGCTCGAGCACGACCCCGGCCGAGGCCGAAGTCAACCAGGGGGCTTCCTCCAACACCGTGCCCAGCTGGTTGCCCGAGAGTGGTCCCTCCTCCCCGGCGTAGAAGACGCACGCGAGACCGGCCGGCCCCAGGGTCTCGACGAGGTGGATCATCACCGCCAGACCCCCCTTCATGTCGGTGGCGCCGAGACCATGCACCCGGTCTCCCTCCACCCACGCCCCGACGTCGCCCTGGGACGGCACGGTGTCGAGATGACCGGCCAGGATGATCGTTCCATCGACCGGCTCACCAACCACCAGGGAGTCTGCGATGATCTGATGGGACATCCCGCCGAGACGGGCTGCAATGGCGTCACGCAAACCGGCCTCGTGCCCGGTGACCGAGGGCATGTCGATCAGCCAGGCGACCGTCTCGACCAGCTCGGTGGTCAAAGCTGGACGTCCAGCTCGCGCAGGAATTCGTTCAACGCCGTTTTCTCGTCGGTGGCGGCGGTCCGCTTGCCGACGATCAGGGCACAGGTGAGGTCGTAGCTCCCGGCGGGAAACTGCTTCGGTCTCGTCCCGGGTACGACCACCGACCCGGCAGGGACCCGGCCCCGGTGCTCGACGGGCTCAGGGCCGGTGACGTCGATGATCGGGGTCGATCTCGTGAGCACGGTGTTGGCCCCGAGCACAGCCTTCTCCTCGACGATGGTCCCCTCGACCACGATCGACCGGCTGCCGATGAAGGCTCCGTCCTCGATGATGACGGGGCCGGCCCCGGGTGGCTCGAGCACTCCCCCGATGCCCACTCCACCGGAGAGGTGGACGTTACGACCTATCTGGGCGCAGGAGCCGACGGTGGCCCAGGTGTCCACCATCGTCCCCGATCCGACGTAGGCGCCGATGTTCACATACCCGGGCATGACGATGACCCCCGGCTCGCAGTGAGCGCCGTAGCGAACGGTGCCCGGGGGAACCACCCGGATCCCTTGTTCGGCCAGACCCCGCTTCAGCGGGATCTTGTCGTGATACTCGTAGGGGCCGATCTCGACGGTTTCCATGTCCCTGAGCCGGAAATAGAGAAGGATGGCCTCCTTGGCCCACTCGTTGACGATCCAATCCCCGCCCATCTTCTCCGCCACTCGGATCTCGCCACGATCGAGCCCGGAGATGGCCCACTCCACCGCTTCACGAGCGGCTTCCGGCTCGATCTCACCCGTGTAGGCGGCGTGGATCGTGTCTTGTTTGGCCAATTGCAACCTCGGCTCGGGGGATCTGGCGGCAGGCTAATTGGCTTGGACCGCGGCTACGGTGCCCGGCGATGCCCTATCGCCTCATCTACATCGGTCTCGGGCTGGTCGCCGTCGCCGTCATCGCGCTGGGGATCGCCCTGAATCGAAGTGGCGATGAGATCGTCCTCCCCGAGCAGATCGAGGCGCTCTCCCCTCGACCCGGGGACCTGGTCCCACCGCAGGCGACTGTCGAGATCGACCTTCCGGTGGGCTACGAGGCCGATATCTACGTCGACGGCTGGCTGGTGCCGGATGCGGTTTTCGTCGAGGCCACGGGGGTCTACCGCTGGGCGCCTTCGGCAGAGAGCCTCACCATCACCGAGTGGAGCCCCGGAACGCACACGGTCCGGGTGCTCTGGGACACGAGCACCGGCCTCCCCGACCCCGGGGAATTCGAATGGACCTTCCGGGTGGGCTGAGACACCGGTGGCTTCCGATATCGTTGCCCGCCCTGACGAAGGATCATGATGGAGAGAACAGCCAACGATCCCGACATCTTCATCGAATCGTTGCCCGCGGCGATCCGTGACGGGCATGCGCGTGCTCGACGGGCTCATCTCGGGCGCAATGCCTGGGGAGAACCGGACGCTATGGGAAGGCGTGTTCTGGGGGGCACCGAGCAGAAGATCGTCGGATACGGCGACTACACCGCCACCCGGTCGAGCGGTGAGCCGGTCGACTGGTTCAAAACGGGCTTGGCGGCTCAGAAGAACCACATCAGCGTCTATGTCAACGCCGCCGACGCCGAGGGATACCTGGTCGAGAAATACGCCGACCGCCTGGGCAAGGTGAGGGTGGGCAGCGCCAGCATCGCCTTCAAGTCGGTGGAGGACATCGACCTCGACGTGCTCCGAGAGCTGTTGGAGGCAGCACGAGAGCAGATGGCCTGATCGGGAGGCGGGATCAGACCGCGATGACGAGTGCGGGGCGGTCCGGCCCGATCTCGACCACCTCACCTTGGTTCGGGGCGAGTGCAAAGCCGACCCACATCTGTATGCATCCGATCCGGTCAGCCGAGTGAGGAGATCCCCTGTTCCAGCACCTTCTTGAAGGTCTCCCCGTCGATGATCGGGATCCCCAACTCCTCGGCCTTGCGGGTCTTGGACGCCCCTGGGGACTCGCCAACGATAAGGGCAGTCGTCTTCGATGAGACCGAGCCGGTGGCCTTGCCCCCGCGCAGCTCGATGGCGGCCTGAGCCTCCTCCCGACTGAAACCCTCGATCGTGCCCGAGATGACGAAAGTGGCCCCGGCGAGGAGGTCGCCGGACACGCCGGGTTCCACCTCGTCCTCCAGACGGACTCCTGCCTGACCCAGCTTGGCCACGAGGTCACGGTTGACCGGGTCCGCCGCCCATTCCGCCACCCCGTGGGCGATGACCGGGCCGATGCCCTCCACCTGTGATATCTCCTCCTCCGCAGCATCCATCAGGGCGGGGAGCCCTCCGAAATGTCGGATGAGCGTGCGGGCGATGGTGCCTCCTACATGCCGGATTCCCAGGGCGGTGAGAAGTCGAGCCGCCGGGCGATCCTTGGCCGCCTCGATCGCCCGCATCAGGTTGCCCAGCGATGTCTCGCCCCATCCTTCTCGTCCCCGGAGCCGGCCGACGTCGAAGGTGAATATGTCGGCCGGGTCGGTGATCAGACCTTCGCCGAGGAGGAGATCGATGGTCTTGTAGCCGAGGTGCTCGATGTCCATTCCGCCCCGGGAGGCGAAATGGAACAACCACTCCCGGACCCGGGACGGGCACGCGAAGCCGCCGGTGCAGCGGGCGACGGCCTCGCCGTCAGCCCGGACGATCGGGTTGCCGCAGAACGGGCAGACCGTGGGCATCGACCAGACCTTCTCGTCCCCGGTCCGCGCCGCGGACACCGGCCCCACCACCTCAGGGATCACATCGCCGGCCCGGCGGACTATGACCTGGTCCCCGATCCGGACGTCCTTGAGCGCCACCTGATCGGCGTTGTGCAGGGTGGCCATGCCCACGGTGGCGCCGCCGACGAACACCGGCTCCAGCACTGCGAAGGGGGTGGCCGCGCCGGTTCGGCCGATGTTGATCATGATGTCTTTGAGCCGGGTGACCTGCTCCTCCGGCGGGAACTTGTAGGCGATGGCCCATCTCGGTGCGCGCGAGGTGAACCCCAGGTCCTCCTGGTCGGCCAGCGAGTTGACCTTGATCACCACGCCGTCGGTCTGATAGCCGGTGTCATGCCGACCCTTCTCGGCGCCGGCCACGTAGTCGAGGACCTCCTCGATGGTGTCCAGGGTCTTGCTGGCCGGGTTGGTCCTGAAACCGACGTCGCGGAGGTACTGCATGGTGTCGGTATGGGTCTCGAACCCCGGGCCGCCCTCGACCAGACCCAGTTGGTAGACCCAGATGGCCAGGTTCCTGGAGGCGGTCACCGCGGGGTCCTTCTGCCTGACGGAACCGGCGGCGGCGTTGCGTGGATTGGCGAAGATACGATCCCCTGCCTCCACCTGCCTCCGGTTCAACTCCTCGAAGGCCGACTCCGGCATGTATACCTCACCGCGGACCTCGAGGATGGCGGGTGGGTTGCCGCCGAGCAGCCGGAGTGGGACCGACTTGATGGTGCGCAGGTTGGCGGTGATGTCCTCACCCGTCACACCGTCCCCCCGGGTGGCGCCGGTGTCGAGGACACCGCCGCGATAGGTGAGCACCACGGCGAGGCCGTCGATCTTGAGCTCGGCGACATACCCCTGTGGCGGTCGGCCGAGTTGTCTCTCCATGCGCTGTTCCCAGGAGAGCAGCATCTCCTCCGAGTCGGCGTTGTCGAGGGAGAACATGGGGCGGAGGTGGCGGACGGGCATGAACAGCTCGCCCACCGGGGCCCCCACCCGCTGGGTCGGGCTGTCTGGCGTGATCAGCTCGGGGTGGGCATCCTCGAGACGTCTCAGCTCGGCGATCAAGACGTCGAACTGCGCGTCGGAGATGATCGGATCGTCGAGGACGTGGTAACGGTAGAGATGCTCGTTGACCTGGGAGCGCAGCTCCTCGATCTGCGTGAATTCGTCGGTCATCGGCCGGGACGTTACCGCCGGTCTGTCACACGAAGGTATCGGCGATCAGGGCCCCGCCGAGGACCCGCTCACCGTCGTAGAAGGCCACGGTCTGACCCGGGGCCACCGCCTCCCGTGGCTCGGCGAAGAGCAATCTGTCGTCGTGGAGCGTCGCCGCCACCGGCTCACCATGGGCCCGGTACTGGGCCATGACCCGCCCTGTCGCCTTCTTCCCGTTCGTCCAGGTCAGCTGTCTCAGCTTGATGCCGGCGACCGCCAGCTCGTCACGTCGCCCCAGGACCACTGTCGAGCGGCCGGCGTCGATGCGGACCACGAACCGGGGCTCCCCGACAGCAACGCCGAGCCCGCGACGCTGGCCGATGGTGAAGCCGACTATCCCCTCGTGACGTCCGATCTCCGTGCCATCGCTATCGACAACGGGCCCCGGCTGGACGGCCTCGGGGGCGGTGTCGCGGAGGAACGCCCGATAGTCCCTCTGCCCGACGAAGCAGATGTCCATCGACTCGGGCTTGGCCGCGGTGCGCAGACCCATCTCGGATGCCACCGATCTGACACCGGCCTTGGTCAGGTCACCGACCGGGAACCTGGTACTGGCCAGCTCAGGTTGGGTGAGCATGGAGAGGACATAGGACTGATCCTTGGCTCGATCCGCGCCGCGAAGGAGAGACCACACCCCATCCTCGTGCCGATTGCGGGCGTGATGCCCGGTGACCAGGACCTCGCAGTCGAATTCGGCGAGGCCACCGAGCAGCCGATCGAACTTGACCGTCCGATTGCACTCGATGCAGGGGTTTGGGGTGCGACCCGAGGCGTAGTCGTGGACGAATCGATCGACCACGCCGTCACGGAACTCCCCGGTGTAGTCGAGCACGTAGTAGGGGATGTCGAGCTGGGCCGCGACCCGCCGGGCATCCTCGGCGTCGGAGACCGTGCAGCACCCGGCTGTGGGCGCCTCGCCGTTGGGCCCGGACCACAGCTTGAGGGTCACCCCGACCACTTCGTGACCGGCCTGCTTCGTCAGGGCGGCGGCGACCGAGGAGTCCACACCACCGGACATGGCGGCCAACGCCCTCATCGCAACACCTCGACCAGGCCGAGCACGATGTCGGCGGCCTCGACGGCCTCGTCGACCGTGCTGTCCCACCCGAAGCTGAACCTGACGCTCTCCCGCGTCTGGTCGGCGGTGAGACCCATGGCCTCGAGCACATGGGACACCTGGGCCGCACCGGACTGGCACGCCGAACCGGCGGAGGCGGCAACACCGGCCCTGTCGAGACGCATGAGCAGAGTCTGGTTTCGGATCCCGGGGAACCTGAGGTTCAGATGATGCGGCGAGCGCATCCTCTGCGGAGTGTTGACCACGACATCGGGCAGCGCGGCGATCACTCGCTTCTCGAAGTCGTCCCTGATCTGGCCGACCTCGGTGCGGAAACGGGACCGATCGGCCTTGGCCGCCTCCATTGCCTCGGCCAGCCCCACTGCGCCGGCGACGTTGTGGGTCCCCGAACGCCGTCCCAGCTCCTGGCCCCCGCCGTGGTGAAGGGGCTCCAACGGCGTCCCCTCTCGCACGTAGAGCAAACCGGCGCCTTTGGGCCCGCCGAACTTGTGGCCGGTGAGAGTGAGCAGGTCGACTCCGAGGGCGTCGACGTCGAGGTCATGCGAGGAGAACGCCTGGACCGCGTCGGTGTGGATGAGGACGCCGGGATGGCGTCCCCTCATCGCAGCCACGATCCGAGGGAGGTCCTGGACCACACCCGTTTCGTTGTTCAGGCACATCACCGAGATGAGTGCCGTGTCCCCCGTGACCTCGCCCAACAGGGAGTCGATGTCCACGGCTCCCTCCCTGTCGACGCCGACCAAGGCCGTAGGCAGACCGATCCGTCGCAGGTAGTCGGTGGTCTCGAGGACGGCCTCGTGCTCGGTGGCGACGGTGACCACCCCTCGTCGCGAACTGCTGCTCAGCGCTGCCCCCTTCAGGGCGAGGTTGTCGGACTCGGTGCCACCGGAGGTGAGCACTATCTCCTGGGGGCGGGCGCCGATCGTGGCCGCGATGCGCTCTCTCGCCTCTTCCAGTGCGTTCTTGGCGCGCCGGGACACGTCGTGGACACCCGAGGAGTTCCCGAAGACCTCCATGGAATATGGTCGCATCGCCTCCCAGATCCCGGGACGGATCGGCGTGGTAGCGGCATGGTCGAGATAGATCACGTGGATGCCAATTGTCGCAGGATGCCTGCGCTGTCAGGATCCGTGGCATGCGCTCGATCCGCATCGTCGTGCTCATCGACGCCACACCCGACCGAGTATGGGCCGAGCTGGCCGACCTCGGGTCCCACCCCGAGTGGATGGGCGACGCCGGTTCGGTCGAGTTCGTCACCGCCCAAACCGAGGGTGTGGGCACCCGGATGCGAGTCCCCACCAGGGTCGGTCCCTTCCGCACCACCGACCTGATGACGGTCATCGAGTGGGACGAAGGGCTGCGAATCGGGGTCGAGCATGTTGGAGCAGTCTCCGGTCGGGGCCGATTCGAGATTCGTCCCTCAGGCTCCGGCACAGAGTTGACCTGGAGCGAGACATTGGGCTTTCCCTGGTGGTTGGGCGGTCCCTTGGGAGCCTGGGTGGCCCGCCCGGTGCTGAGACGAATCTGGAGAGGGAATCTGGAGAGATTGCGACGTCGCCTGGAGGTCAGCGGCCTTTGAACTCGGCCTGACGCTTGCCGATGAAAGCGGCTACCCCCTCCCGGGCGTCCTCGGTCCCGAAGGACTCGTTGAAAGCGTCACGCTCGACTAGGAGGCCTTGTTCGACAGGCAGCCCGGTCCCGGAGTTGAGCGCCTTCTTGGCGGCAGCGATGGCACGTGTCGGTGCCGCCGCCCACTCTCGCGCCGCCCCCATCGCTCTCTCCAGAAGGTCGCCGGTGGGGAACACCTCGTCGGCCAGACCGATCGCCATCGCCTCCTCCGCATCCACCTGTCGCCCGCTGAAGATCATCTCCTTGGCCCGCTGGTAGCCGACGATGCGGGTCAGACGCTGGGTGCCGCCCGCTCCGGGGATGAGACCGAGCAGGATCTCGGGCTGCCCAACCCGGGCGTCCTCGGCCAGATAACGAAAGTCGGCTCCCATGGCCAACTCCAGGCCCCCGCCCAGGGCATAACCGTGCACTGCAGCGATAGTCGGCTTCTCGAGGGCCTCCAGGGCGGCGATCGCCTCCTGGAGGGTCCAGGCACTGCGCTCCTCGACTCCGGCATCGAAGGTGGCCTGAAATCCCCGAATATCTGCTCCAGCGGCGAAGTGCGGCTCCCCGGTCACCACCACCGAGCGGATCGACCCGTCGGCGCAGCTCTCGAACGCCTCCTTCAGCTCGAGGGCGGCGTCCTCGGCCAGCGCATTCACCGGCGGCCGGTCGAGTCGGACCAGGGCCACCGGCCCCTCGACTGTCAGCTCTACGTACTCCATGAGCCTGAGGCTAGACCCCGGCCTTCGCCGCGGTCACGACGGTCAGGGTCGGATCGGCTCCACCCAGTCCGTACGCCAATCCGCTGCGGGGAACGACCGAGCCCAGTATGCGGTCTCCCAAGCAATCAGGCCTTCGCGCATGCGAAAGATGAACACGGATTGATAGGGATTGCCGTCGCCATAGTCCAGGTCCGCCTCCAGGATCAACAAGTCCCCATTCTCGACGATCCGGACGTTGGTGATGGTGGGTAGGGCGGGGAACCTGGCGTAGATCTCGCGTCGGTTGGCGTTGCCCACGATCCTCTCGTTGGATTGGGGCCATTCGAGCACCACGTCCTCGGTGAAGAGCTCGTTCAGCGCCTCCAGGTCACCTACGTTCATCGCTGCGACGAAAGCCCTCGCCGTTCTCTCATTGTCGGTCAATTCCACATCCTCCAACCATGAGCGACTACCGATCGGTCCAGGCGAATCTAGAGATCGCGGGCTCGCCGGCGAAGGCCTCCCCGGTCACGGCGTAGCCACACCTCGCGAGCACGCCGGCGACGTCAACCGGTTCGACTCCCCTCGACCGGCTCCCGTAGGAGCCGATGATGAGCCGACCCCCCGGCGCCGCCCAACCGGCCAGCCGGGCCAGCCATTCGCATCCCATGTCATCGGGAGCAAGATCGACCAGGCTGAACACGTGGTCCCAGCTCCGCATCGGCTCCCACGACCAGGCGTCCGCCACGACGAGATTGGCAGCGAATCGGGGTAGACGCCGTTTGGCCAGCTCGATCAGGTCTGAGCCGATGTCGACCCCGTACGGCACGATGGCATGCCCGTCGGAAGCCGCCCACACCACGATGTCCTCGAGGAGGAGCCCGTTGGCGCAGCCGACATCGAGGAAGTCGCCGTCACGGACGATCGCCTCGACGATGGGTGATCTCTCTGCCACCCATCGCTCCCGCCCACCGGAGAACCCGGATCGCGCGATTGGGTCATCGCTGGACAGGTAGACCTCCTGAAACGACTCCATCTCCGTGAGGAAGTCGGGATCGGGGCGTGTCATGGGTCGATCACGCGAACACTCATTCCGTCTACGACGTCACCCCGGGGAGATCCCGCATCGAGGGGTGCTTCTCCGCCTCCACGGCACGGATCTTGATTCGGGCGTCGACGACGACGACACCACTTCCAGGCTCCAGGACCTTCACCGGGTTCAGGTCCATCTCGACCAGCTCGGGAACCGCATCGATGAGACCCGACACCTCGAGGAGGGCCTCCTCGAGTGCGGCAACATCCCCCTTGGGCTGATTGCGGTAGCCGTCGAGGAGTCTCGAGCCCTTGATCTCATTGATCATCTCCGAGGCATCGACATCGGTGAGCGGATGGATGCGGAACGCCACGTCCTGAAGAAGCTCGACATAGATCCCGCCCAACCCAAAGACCACCAGCGGGCCGAAGTTGGGGTCCTGGGTCATCCCGATCAGGACCTCGTGGCCCCCCTTGACGAACTCCTGGAGCAGTACCCCTTCGGCGTCGTCCACCGCCCGGGTGACCTGTTTGTAGGCCTCCTTCACCTGGCTCTCCCCTTGGATGTCGAGCGCCACCCCGCCCACATCAGACTTGTGCAGCGCCGACTCCGAGATCACCTTGAGCACGACGGGGCCGCCCATCTCGTCGGCAACCCTGACCGCGTCCTTGGCAGACGTGACCACGAAAGAGCGGGGCACACGCAGCCCGACCTTCTCGAGGACGGCGCCGACCAGGTCCGGATCGAGCCATCCACCTTCGGGGGGCATGGTCTCCAGAGCGTCTTCGACCAGCATCCGCAACTCGGCTTCGACCGCCGCGCCGAGCGCTACCTCCTTGCCCGGGTCGCGGTGCCGCCATTGCCCGTGCCGCACGGCCCGGGTCAGGGCGAGAGCAGCCGACTCGGGGAACATGTAGGTCGGGATCGCCCGCGACCCGTCCTTGCCGGCCAGGTAATGGGCTGCGTCCTCACCGGTCTGCATGAACACCGAGAGAAGGGTGACGTCGCCCTCGTAGGCGAGTTGGGAACGATGAAGGGCTTCGGCAACCTTCTGCGCCGCTCCGGCGAACACCGGGATGTAGATCACCATGACTGCATCGACCTCGCCGGATTCGAGCAGGAGGGAGATGACGTGCTCGTACTCGGTCGGCCCTCCCGAAGCGATGAGATCGACAGGATTTCTGGTGGATGCCTCGGCGGGAAGGGCGCTGCCGATCTGCTCCCTCAGCCCCGCCGACAGCTCGGGGAGAATCAGGCCGTTTGCCTCCAGGGCGTCTGCGGCGAGGATGCCCGGCCCACCGGCGTTGGTGATCACCCCGACCCGTTCCCCGACCGGGATCGGCTGACTGGCGAGAAGACTGGCCGCGTCGAAGAGCTGATCGATGGTGTCCACCCTGATCACACCCGACTGCCGGAAGAGGGCCTGCACCGCCACATCCGAGGAGGCCAGGGCGCCGGTGTGAGAGGACGCGGCCCGGCTTCCCGACTCGGAGCGCCCCGACTTGACCGCGACGATCGGCTTGCGACGGCCCACACGACGGGCGAGGCGGGAGAACTTCATCGGATTGCCGAACGACTCCAGGTAGAGGGTTATGACATCCGTGGCCGGGTCGTCCTCCCAGGCCAGAATCAGGTCGTTCCCGCTGACATCGGCCTTGTTGCCCACCGAGACGAACTGGGAGATGCCGATGTTGTTGCGGTTGGCGTAGTCGAGGATGGCGATGCCCAGAGCGCCGGACTGGCTGGACATGGCGACATTCCCCGCCGGGGGGTAGACCGGGGCGAACGTGCCGTTGAGCTGGACCGACGGCGCGGTGTTGAGCAGACCCATGCAGTTGGGCCCGACCATCCTCATCCCCGAGTCGCGCACTATGTCGAGCAACTCGGCCTCCAGCCTCGCCCCCTCCTCGCCGATCTCGGAGAAACCGGCCGAGATCACGACGATCCCGCGCACCCCGGCCGCGGCGCATTGCCGGGCGACGTCGACGACGAAACGCTGGGGCACGACGATGTAGGCCAAGTCGACATCGTCGGGCACGTCACCGATCGTGGCATACGCCCGCACCGAGCCGATCACCTTTGCCTTGGGATTGACCGGGTAGAGAGGGCCGGTGAATCCCTCGGAGATGATGTTGTGGAAGAGCCGGCCACCGATCGAAGTGGGATCGGTCGAGGCCCCGATCACCGCCACCGACCGGGGAAAGAAGAGGGGTAGGAGCGAGGCGGCCACCGCCCGCTTCTCCCGTTCCCACTCCGCCTGGAGCAGACCCTCGCTCAAGGCAACCGGGAAGTCGACGGTGAACACGCCTTCGTCGATGGTGCGGGTCAGTTCGTAGCCGGAGTTGCGGAAGAGCCGCATCATCTGCCGGTTCTCGGGAAGCACGAAGGCCTCGAATCTCTCGACCCCGTGGGCCCGGGCGTGGGTGGTGAGAAGCTGGAGGAGCTGGGTACCGATACCACGACCCTGGTGCTCGTCGGCGACTGCGAAGGCGACCTCGGCCGTGCCGGTGTGGTCGCGCTCCCGGTCGTAGCTGGCCAGGCCGATCATCTTCCCGTCGTGGATGGCGACGAGGGCCATCCGATCCGAGTAGTCGACGTGGGTGAAGAAGTCGACTTCCTTCGGCTCCAGGGTCTCCTTGATGCGGAAAAAGCGGAAATAGCGAGACTCGGTCCCCAGCCGCTCGAAGAACTCGACCAGTAGCGGCCCGTCTTCTGGTTTGATCGGTCGGACCCGAGCGCCGCCCCCATCGCGGAGGGCGACGTCGAGCTCGAACTCCGATGGGTAGTCGGCCACGAGCCCAACGCTAACCGCATCCGGAACCCGCGGTGATCCGGTCGACGAGCATCGAACATATGTTCTAGACTCCCCGGATCGGAAAGGAGACGGGACATGGGACAGATGATCGATCTCGCCTCGGGCGACCGCGTCTACCGGGCAGGCCCGGAGAATGGGGCGGGCCGGTTGCTCCTCCTCCATGCCTGGTGGGGGCTGAACCAAACGGTGCGAGACCTCGCCGATCGGCTTGGCGGAGACGGGTACACGGTGGTCGCCCCCGATCTGTTCGACGGGGTGGTTCTGGACACCATCGAGGACGCCGACGCCCACGGCGAGGACGAAGAGGCGATGGAGGAGAGCTACTTCAGCAAAGCGAGCAACGGGCTGGACGCCCTTGCCGCAGGGCAGCCGGCGACGAAGGTCGGGGTCGTCGCCTTCAGCTTCGGTGCCTGGTATGCGCGACGACTGGCGAAGGCACGCGACGAGGTCGAGGCCCTGGTCGTCTTCTACGGCGGTGACGGCTTCGCTGTGCCGGAGCGGGCTGGAGGTGGGCATCCCAGGTATCTGGCCCACTTCGCCGGAGACGATCCATACGAAGAGGAGGACCTGGCCGGGGTGGGGCCCTTCCACTCCCGGTTGCAGGAGTTGGATCCGTTGAACGGCGCCTACCTCTATCCGGGCGCCAAGCACTGGTTCTTCGAGCCCGACCGTCCTGAGTTCGATGCCGAGGCGAGTCGCGTTGCGTATGCCAGAACCCTCGATTTCCTGGAGAAGTGCCTGCCCAAGCAGTGATCAGCAGATTCCCACCGCCTCCGCGACGATCCCGGGCAAGGCCCTGCGGAGGATTACACTCCTGCCAACGGGGGTCGATCTATGCGGGAAAGGTGAAGCACGAGGACGTAGATCTTCCCACGCGCATCGTGGGGCCCGGGCCCGGTTCCTCTCCCCTCCCCCACCCACCGGCCCGGGTCCCACGACCTTTTTCCAGAGGGCGGTGGGGTGAGGCGCCTCCACCCCAGAGCCGGGGGCTAGACCGCGGCTTCTAGAATCACTCGTCCTTCCAGCGGCACCATGCCCGGAGGACTGCCGTCAGCTCATCGGATCGCCGTTTCACATCGGGGGCATCAGTGAACCGCATCACGCGAGCAGTCGCACCGTCGCCCTCGAGACCGGGGTGAGACCCAGGGATGTGGGCACCGGTGTGGAAGAGGAGGCTGACGAATCGTTTCGCCGGATTGAAGCTGAAGATGTTGCCTTTGTACGAGTAGGTCGGGGTACTCCACTTTATGGATTCGGTTATGCGCTCGTCGGCGGCGAGCGTCACTTTGCGCACCGCCTGCATGGCATCCTCGAGTGGATGTTGCTTCGCCTCGAACCAGGCATCCACCTCTGAGCTCGTCATCGCCACCTCAGGTCTTCTTGCTCGGCTTCGGCTTCAGCGTCTTCACGTAGCGGAGACTCGTCTCGAGATACGGCACGAGGGCCTCGGTGTCCACCAGCATCTCTTCGGGCACCGCCACGTACTCCTTGTTTGGCGGCCAGGAAGGGTCGCCGCGAAACAGCTCGCTCGAATACCTCTCCAGGAACTCGCTGCGCTCCGGTTCGGGGAGGCGGATTCCGACCACTCCGTGCTTGGAGATGATGGTGTACATGTTTCCGTTGATCGCCGTGTAAGCCGAGCCGAAGTTCGATTTGGGGTCGACCCCCTCGACACTCTGCAGCAGCTCCTCGTAGAGCCGTAACTTGTCCGGCGGTGCGGTCACCTTCTTTTCTGCCATGTCATGGCCTCCGCTTCCGAATGCCGGTGGCACCTTCTTCATGTCGCGGCGGTGATCATGCGGTGCCCGGGGTGGGATTCGAACCCACACGAGCCGATTCGGCTCAAGGGGGTTTAAGCCCCTCGCGTCTGCATTCCGCCACCCGGGCCCGGGTACGAGTCAGGGTAAAGCCAGGAGGTCCATTGCGACGCCATCGAGCGTGTCTCGCCCCGACACCACCACTTCGACCGTGCCCAGGACCCGCATCACGGCTTCCGCCACCAGCGACCCGGCCAGGATCACCGGGGCTCGTTTCGGGTGCAATGCGGGAATGGCTGCGGTCTCTTCCACCGTCCTGCCCGCCAGGGAGTCGATCACGGATTCCAGCTCGATCCGGGTCATTTGGTGCCCGTGCACCGTCTCTGTCGAATACCGGGCCAGGTCCCGGGCGATGGCGGCGAGACTGGTCCAGGTCCCGGCGACCCCGACCAGGGTCCCCACCTCCATGGTCACCTCCCGGAACAGATCGGCGAGCAGAGACCTCGCCGCCGCCATCTCGGCCGGTGGCGCCGGCCTGCTGGGAATGACCCGCTCGGTGAGACGAAGCGACCCGATGTCGACAGACATCGCTCCCTCGGCGGTGACCAGCTCGGTGCTTCCCCCACCGATGTCGGAGACGACGACGGGTGGCGGGAGCTGATGACCCAATGCTGAGAGGCCCGCCGTTGCCCCTACGAAAGCAAGACGCGCCTCCTCCTCACCCGACACGAGCATCGGCCTGACCGACAGCGCCGATTGAGCCAGATCGAAAAACAACTCCCGGTTGGAGGCATCACGAGCAGCTGAGGTGGCAATCGCCCTCCGTCGCTCCACCCCCTCTGCGTCCATGATGGCGCCGAAGCCGGCCAGAGCAACCAAGGAATCCTCGATCCCCTCCGGGGTGAGCGTGCCGCTGCGGTCCACCCCCCGACCCAGCCCGGTCACCTCCTCCAATCTCCCGAACTCGGTCGTACCGTCCGTGATGAGCAGCCGCATCGAGTTGGAGCCGATGTCGACCGCGCCCACCTTCACGGGTAGGCGATCCAGGCCGGGTTCTTCTCACCATCGAGGACGCAGGGGGCGGTGCAGTCGAGAGGCTCGATCCAGCTCTGGACCAGCTCACCCACCGGGTTGTCCCCACCGGCCCTGGTGTGGGCGTAATGGGCGTGCAGGCACTTGATCCCGAGGGTGGTGCCTCCCACCCCCCCGGATGGGGCTGGAGATGAGCTCGCCGGGACGAGGGCGTCTCGCTCGGCGCCGTACGCGGAGTGGGCCCGATCGAGCCGGGAGCCGAACCCCGGGTCCGCCTCCGCCTTCTGTTCCAGACGCCTGATCCCGCCCGCCCCCTCGAGACGGCCGATCCGCGCCGTGGCCAGAGGGCAGGTGAGCCAGTAGAGGGTGGGAAACGGGGTCCCATCGTCGAGGATGGGGGGAACCTGCACCACGACGGGGAGCCCGAGATGACAGCGCGAGACCGGCATGGAGTCGGCGCGGAGAGGCCGCCCGATCTGGGTTTCGACGACGCGACGGTCGTCAGGGGCAGACATGCCTAGGAGCCCAGGTCCTCACCACTGACGAACTCCCAGAGCCGGTCGACCCAGGTCTTGTCCTCGTCAGCGAGCCCCTCGGTCTCGGCCGGTGCGATCTGGTCGCTACCGGGAGGATCGAGCACCACGAAACCGGTCTCACCGGGTCGGACGTAACCCAGCTTCTCGCGGGCCAGCTTCTCGATCTCCGCATCGGTGTTGAGCGCGGCGACGTCCGACTCGAGCTCCTCGTTCTCAGCTTCGAGGGCGGCCAAGCGCTCCTGCGCCGAGACCACCTGTCGCTGCGAGTCGATGATCTGGCGATAAGGCACCACCTGGGTGAGGAAAGCGGCGCCGAGCAGAACGAAGAGCAGTGTGACGAGGGCAACACCGGGGCGACGCAGGATCGTCATCGCGACCGGGGAAAGGTGTCCCACCCGGCGAAGCGGGCCTCGTCGCCGAGCGACTCCTCGATGCGGAGCAGCTGGTTGTACTTGGCGGTGCGCTCGCCGCGGGCCGGGGCGCCTGTCTTGATCTGACCGGCATTGGTGGCCACGACGAGATGGGAGATGAAGCTGTCCTCGGTCTCCCCGGAGCGATGACTGACCATCGTCCCGAACGAGGCGGACCTGGCCGTGCTCATCGTGTGCAAGGTCTCCGACACCGAGCCGATCTGGTTCACCTTGATCAAGATCGCGTTGGCCGATCTCTCCGCGATGCCGCGGCCCAGGATCTCCTCGTTGGTGACGAACAGATCGTCGCCGACCAGCTGGATGCCTTCGCCGAGACGGGCGGTGAGAGCCGACCATCCATCCCAGTCGCTCTCCGCCATCCCGTCCTCCACCGAGACCAGCGGATAGCGGTCGACCAGGTCGGCGAGGTAGGTCACCATCTCGTCCGGCTCCAGCCCGCCGCCCTCGAGGTGGTAGAGCCCCTCGCGGTGGATCTCGGTTGCAGCTACGTCGAGAGCCAGGCCGATCTGCTCGCCGGGCGCGTAGCCTGCCACTTCGATCGCCTCGACCAGGAGCTCCAGGGCCGACTCATTGGTGGGCAGATCGGGAGCGAACCCGCCCTCGTCACCGACGTTGGTGCTCAACCCTCGGCCACTCAACACCTGCTTCAGGGAGTGATACACCTCGACCCCGGCCCGCAACGCCTCGGAGAAAGAGGGGAGGCCCGCGGGGACCAGCATGAACTCCTGGATGTCGACCGAGTTGGCCGCGTGCACGCCGCCGTTGAGCACATTCAAACAAGGCACCGGCAACAGCTGAGCCGAGGGGCCACCCAGGTACCGGTAGAGCGGGAGTCCCACCGCCGTCGAGGCGGCCCGGGCCACCGCCATGGACACGGCGAGGATGGCGTTGGCCCCGAGATTGCCCTTGGTGGGGGTGCCGTCGAGGTCGAGCATCAACTGGTCTATGTGCTCCTGGTGGGTGACGTCGAGCCCGACCAGGACCGGGGCGATCTGGTCCTTCACATTGGACACCGCCCGGGTGACACCCTTGCCATTCCACCTATCGCCGCCGTCCCGCAGCTCCACCGCTTCCAGAGCCCCGGTCGAGGCCCCGGAGGGGACGATGGCACGACCGAAACCCCCTCCATTGATGAAGACCTCCGCCTCCACGGTGGGGTTGCCTCGAGAGTCGAGGACCTGACGAGCGTGGATGCGCTCGATGGTGAGCTGGTTCATGGACAGTGCGATTCCCCGGTTCTGGACCGCCAAACTACCAGCAGCGGCGAGACAGCCCGGCGATTAGGTCTCGCCCTTGGCCAGCTCCCAGCGTCGATTCATCTCGTCGAGGGTGAGACCGTCGAGCGCGCCACGGGCCTCCATCGCCCGGAACCTGGTCTCGAATCGGTCGATGGCCTGGCGCAGGGCCATCTCGCCGTCGATGCCGAGATGACGTGCCAGGTTGACGACCGAGAACAAGACGTCGCCCAGCTCGGACTGGGCCCGGGTCTGGTCGGAGAGAACGGCTTCGAGCTCGTCGAGCTCCTCCCTGATCTTGGGCACAACCTCGGCCGCCTCCGGCCAGTCGAAGCCCACTTTGGCCGCACGATTCTGGATCTTGGAGGCGCGCTGGACCGCGGGCATCCCGGTGGGGATGCCGTCCATCTGCGATTGGCGGGCCTCACCCCGCTCCCCGTCCTTGATGTCGTCCCAATTCCTCTTCACCTCGGCCGCCGAGGCGACATCGACCTCCCCGAACACGTGTGGGTGGCGCCGCACCAGCTTTTGACGCAAGACCTCGGCAGCATCGTCGATGTCGAACGCACCCTTCTCCCTGGCGATGGCGGCATGGAACAGCACCGAGAGAAGGACATCTCCCAACTCGTCCTCGACCTCGGCGTAGCCGACCCAGTCCGGCTGATCGGCGTCGAGCCGGCTCACCGCGTCGATCAACTCGTACGTCTCCTCGACCAGGTACTTCACCAGGGTCTGGTGGGTCTGCTCCCGGTCCCAGGGGCACTCCTGGCGGAGCACGGCCATGGTGTGCACCGCCCCGATCAAACCGCCAGGGGCGGAGTCGACGAAGATCGAGGTGCGGAGACCCGCCATGGCCGGATCGACGTCATCGGGGGAGACCTCGGCCCTGACCGCGCCGTCGGCGCCGATGCCGGCGAGGACCGTGATCACCGATTCCTCGGGGAGGACCCTTGCTATCTGGGCCGCCACCTCGGCCAGGATCTCGGGCCGGTCGAGATGACCGACGATGGTCGGCTTGTCCAGGATCAGAGGCACGGGCAATTGGTGCCCGTTGAGGATCTGCAGCCCGCGGTCGAAGGGGTCATAGCCCATCTCGACCAGGACGGCGTCGACGAACGATTCGGCGGGGATCACCTCGATCTCGGATCCGGCGGCGAGCAGCTTTCTCACCGCGAACTCGCCGACGAGGGGGCTGCCCGGGACCGCATAGACGACGGATCCCCTACCGGCGGCGCTCAGGACCCGTTCGGCGATCGCCTGATAGACGTCTTCGTAGTCGGCTTCCTTCTCGTAGAGGTCGTCGCAAGCGACGACCTCTCTCATGCCTGACAGCTGCTCGGCGGCCGGGTGCATGATGGTTCGGACGACGACCGTGACCTCGGGGTCGAGGAGGACGGAACGAACAAGGGCAGGAATCCGGTCGAAATCGCCGGGGCCCAGACCGGTGATGGTTATCACTCGGTGGGCGGGACCACCTGTGGCGGATTGGCCTGCCAGGTGCCATAGGCCTCGTCGACGGTCACCTCGGCCGCCTCGACCTGCTCGATGAACCAGGCATTGGCCGCCTCTCCGATCCCCTGCGCGGACAATGCCTCCAGAACCTGGTCCTCGGTGGGCACCTCGTCCTCCCTGAGGAGGATGACATGGAATCCGAACTCGGTCTCGACCGGATCGGTGGGCACGTCGACCTCGGCGGTGGCCAGGGCGTCGGCGAACTCCTCGACGAATGCATCCGGGGGGGAGCAGCCGAGGTCGCCGCCTTGGGCACCGCTGCCGGCGTCGGTGGACAACTCGGCGGCGAGCAGGGCGAAGTCCTCGCCGGCCTCGAGCCGGGCCACGACGTCTTCGGCCTCCGCCGCGGTTGCTACCAGGATGTGAGACGAGCAGTAGAGCGCCTCGGCTTCGGCGATCACATCGTCGACGTCCTGCTCGCTCGGTGGTTCGACCTCGGCGGCGAACACCTCCCGGACCTGGTCGTCGAGCAGCTGCTGACGGGCGACCTGGAGCAGGAACTCCTCGGTCACGCCGTTGGTTTCGAGGAACTCCTCGCGGGTCATGCCCTGAGCAGCTTCCTCGAATATGGCGTCGGCTTCGGCCGGCACGTCCTCATCGGTGACCACGATCTCGAACTCGTCCTCGGCGGCGTCGCTCACGATCCGCCATTGGATGTCGAATCCGAGGAACTGGGCGAATGTCTGCTTGGGGATGGTTGACTGCTCACCGGTGTCGATGAGTGCCTCGATGTCGCCGACAGTGATGTCCTCACCATTGACCGTGGCGGCAACGGCGTTGGAACCGCCGCCACAGGCCGCCAGCACGAGCGCGGCCAGGACCAGGAGTAGTGCAAGTTTCTTCAAGAGAGTCCTCAACGGGGGAGAATCCGATGTTAGGTGAAACGGGAGGGCAACAGGCAATAGGCCACAGGGCCTCTTGCTCATGGCTCTTGCTCATGGCTCGCTGCCCGATTCCCACATCTCCTGGAGAAAATGGATCAGCCCGGGCACCAGATCGCGCGGTGCGGGTATGAAGATCACCCCCTCTTGGGCATTGAGCACCGAGCGGGGCTGGAGCCGCCGGAGACGGACCTCCTGGGACGACTTGAGGTCGACCGGGCCCATCCTGACCTCATGACGTAGCTGGACCAGCTCCTCGAGGCCAACCCGGAGCGCCTCCACTCTCAGCCGGGCCAGAGAGACCAGCGCCTCGGCGGCGGGAGGAGGCGGGCCGAACCGGTCCGCCCATTCCGAGGCGACGTCCTCGACCTCTTCCACGGTCGTGGTGGTGGCGAGCCGGCGGTAGGCCTCCAGCCTGAGCTCCTGGTCACTCACATAGCTCTCGGGGAGGTGGGCATCTACCGGCAGGTCGATGCGAATCTCCCGCTGATGTGTGGTCACCGGTTCCCGACCCTCGAGCTCGGAGACTGCCTCGGCCACCAACTCGGCATAGAGGTCGAAGCCGACCGCGGCGATTTGACCGCTCTGCACCTCTCCCAGGATCGACCCGGCGCCCCTGATCTCCAGGTCTCGCAGGGCGAGCTGGAAGCCAGAGCCGAGGTCGGTCGCCTCCCCGATCGCCTCCAGCCGACGATGGGCGTCCTCGGTCAGTGACTGCTCGGTCGGGTGGAACAGATAGGCGTAGGCCCTCTGGTCGGACCGTCCCACCCGGCCCCGCAGCTGGTAGAGCTGGGCCAGGCCGAGCAAGTCGGCTCGCTCCACGATGAGGGTGTTGACCGTGGGCAGGTCGAGACCCGACTCGATGATGGTGGTGGCCACCATGACGTCGTACTCACCGTTCCAGAAGTCGATCATCACCTGCTCCAGCTGTCCCTCCGACATCTGGCCGTGGGCCACGACGTAACGGGCGTCGGGGACGAGATCTTGGAGACGGGCCACGGCGCGGTCGATCGACCGCACCCGATTGTGCACGTAGAAGACCTGCCCCTCCCGGAGGATCTCCCTTCGTATCGCCGCCGACACCGCCTGCTCGTCGTAAGGCCCGACATAGGTGAGGATCGGATGACGATCCTCAGGCGGTGTCCTGATGTGGGAGACGTCGCGAATCCCGGTCAACGCCATCTCCAGAGTCCTCGGGATCGGTGTGGCGGTCAGCGTCAGGACGTCGACCCCGACCTTGAGTCGCTTGATCGCGTCTTTGGCCGACACCCCGAAGCGCTGCTCCTCGTCCACCACCAGCAGACCGAGATCCTTGAAGTGGATGTCGTCGGAGAGGAGGCGGTGGGTTCCGATCACGACGTCGACCTCGCCGGTGGCGAGACCGGCCACCACGGCCCTCTGTTGCTTGGCGGTGAGGAATCTGGACAGCGCCTCGACCCGCACCGGGTAAGTCTGGAATCGCTCGGCGAAGGTCTGATGGTGTTGCTGGGCGAGCAGGGTGGTCGGTGCAAGCACCGCCACCTGCTTGCCCGCCTGAACCGCCTTGAAGGCGGCCCTGATCGCCACTTCGGTCTTCCCGTACCCGACGTCCCCGAACACGAGGCGATCCATGGGCCGCTCCGACTCCATGTCGGCCTTGACCTCGACGATCGCCTGCAATTGATCGTGGGTCTCCTCATAGGGGAAAGCCCCTTCCATCTCGCTCTGCCACGGCGTGTCGGAGTCGTAGCTGTGCCCGGCCGCCGCCGCCCGCCGCCGATGCAACTCGACGACCTGCTGGGCCACGGCGGCAACAGCCCTGCGCACCTTGGTCTTCTGCTCCGACCAGTCCTTGCCCCCCATTCGCGACACCCTGGGCTGTTCGCCCCCCGTGTAGCGGCGGACCGCGGCGAGCTGGTCGACCGGGACGTAGAGCCGGTCCCCGCCGGCATAGGCGATGACCAGGTAGTCACGTTCGATCCCGGCCATGGTCCGGGAGACGAGACCTTCGAACCGGCCGATTCCGTGCTGGTAGTGGACCACGTAGTCGCCCTCGCTGAGGTCGCGGTACTGCTCGCCGACTGCGCTGCGCGCCCGGCCGATCCGCCGATGGGCGCGGCGTCGCCCCGCGATCTCCTGCTCTCCGAGGACGGCAACCCCCAGTGTCGGGGCAACGAATCCGCGGTGGATCCCGACCGGGACCACTGCAGACCCTGCCCGGTCCAGGCGTTGCAGCCGGTCGAGGGCCAGTCCAGCCTCGGCAAGAGCCCTCGACACCCGATCGGCGGCGGCGTCACCGTCCATCGCCACCACCGTCGCCATGCCCCGGCCCAGCAGCCGGCTCAGCCCGGAGGCAACCGATTCCGGGTCTCCAGGCTCTGCGTCGAACGCCCTGATCTCGAGGGTCACGTCCTCCGGCCCGGTTGGCGCGGAGGGAATCCGCAGATACGGCCGGGTGGCGAGGCTCTCCTCCAGATCGAGGAACAGGGCGGGATGCGCTCCCGCGTGCGGCGCTTGTTCTCCCCAGGTCGGGGCCAGGGCGGCGGCCAGCTCCGACTCCTCTTTGACCAGCTCGCGGGCTCTGTCCAAGGCGCGGCCCGGCTCGACCAGGATCAGGTCGGCCCGGCCGGGGAGGGCGTCGATCAGCGAGACGGGCTCGGCGAGCCAGGGAAGCCAGGACTCGATGCCAGGGAAGACCTGGCCCTCGACGATGCGGTCCCAGGTCGAGGCACTCCACGGCTCGGATCGGGTGAGCTCTGCGGCCCTTGCCCGGATCTCGGGTCCGGGACGGACCTCTCGGGCGGGGAAGGCGACCATCTCCGGGACGGTCTCCTCCGATCGCTGGGTGGCGACGGAGAAGGCCCGGATCTCGTCGAGCTGGTCACCCCAGAAGTCGAGTCGCAGCGGTCTGTCGCCATGGGCGGGGAACAGGTCGACTATCCCGCCCCGGATGGCGAATTCGCCACGTGTCTCGACACGATCGGTGCGGACATAGCCCAGGTCTGCCATGGCCCGGGCCAGGTCGTCCATGGCCACCTCCTCCCCGGGCTCGAGTGTCACCGGGGCATGCGGCGAAGGGCTCAGTCTCTGGATGGCCCCGCGCACGCTGGTGACCACCACCACGGCGCCTCCCTGATCCAGGGCATGGCGCGCCTCGGCGCGATGGGCCATGGTGGCGGTGTTCGGCGACACGTGCTCGAAGGGCAGCGTCTCCCAGGCGGGTGCGAGAAGCACGTTGTCGGCGAACAAAGAGAGGTCGTCGACCAGCTCCTCGGCGTCTCTCTCCCCGGGCACCACGACGAGCAGCGGCGAGCCGAGCTGTTCGGCGAGACCGGCAATGGCGAAGGCCCGGCCACCCGGAGCCACGGCCCACGCGCCGTGGAGACTGGGCAAGGGGGCGGAGCGCCATGGTGTGAGGAGGGGTGCGAGCGGAGCAACCACCGACCGATGGTACCCAGCGACTTCAAGTGAGCAGACCCTGCTCCTCGAACCAGTCGACAGTCCGTCGGATCGTGTCCTCGAGTGGCGTGTAGTCGAGGCCCAGCTCCCTGGTGGCCAGGCTCCCGTCGTAGACATGACCGGCGCGGAGGACCCGGACCATCTCCCGACAGACCTTGGGGCGGCGCCCGGTCAGCCTCGCCCCCACCGAGACGGCGACGGCCCCGGCGGACGCCACCCAGCCGGGCACGAATCGAGGGGTGGAGCTCAGTCCGGCCGAGCCGGCGAGGATATCCAGCACCTCGGCCATGCCGAAGCTCGCGCCGCTGAGAAGATAACGCTCACCGCGGACGCCCTTGTCCGCAGCGAGGAGGTGGCCGCGAGCACAGTCGTCGATGTCGACGATGGAGACCTTGGTCTCGACCAGCACGGGAAGCCTCCCGTTGAGCACGTCGAGGATCAGCCTGCCCGTCCCGGACGACCGACCCGGCCCCTGGACCGACGACGGGTTGACCGCCACCACATCGAGGTCACCTGCCTCCTCGAACACCACCCTCTCGGCCAGGTGCTTGGAGCGTTCGTACCGAGACAGGTAACTACCCCGGTGCAGGCTGGTCTCGGTGCCCACTGTCCCCGGGCGTTCCCCGATGGTCACCGCGGACGAGGTGTGGATCATTCGCCCCACCCCGGCGGAACGACACGCGGTGAGCACATTCCTGGTGCCTTGGATGTTGACCAGGTCCATCTGCCCTGGGTCCGGTGAGCACATCTGGTTGATCCCTGCCACATGGAAGACCTGGTCCGCCCCCGACACCAGGTTGAGCAACGCGGCCGAATCGAGGACGTCGCCGGCAACTGGCCGGGCACCGAGGGTCTGGACCGCCGTGGCCGAAGACTGGGAGCGGGCCAGAGCCAGCACCTGGTGGCCCTGGGCGACCAGATGCCGGACGAGGGGGCGGCCCACCACCCCGCTGCCGCCGGTGACTGCGATCCTCACGTCCTGGCGCGGGTGGGCTCCGAGCGAACCGTATGCCAGAACGCCGAGATATATCCCCAGGCCGATCCCACGGTGGCAATGACCGCGAGCAGCATCACCCATTGGTCGAGGTACCAGATCCCCCACCGGTCGGGGAGCCTGAAGAAGGCGAGGAAGATGGCGAGAAACTGGGTGCCGAACTTGATCTTCCCCCAGGTCGAGGGGGCGATGAGGCCGCCCTGGGTGGCCACGGCCCCCCTGAGCGCCATGACCATGAACTCACGGAAGATGATGATGGATGCGGGCCATATCGAGACCCGGTCGATGGAGACGAGGGCGAGCAGGGTGCCGGTGATCAGGATCTTGTCGGCGGTTGTGTCGAGAAAGGCGCCGAGCATGGTGCCGCCGCTGGTCCGCCTGGCCAGATAACCGTCGAGGAAGTCGGTGAAGGCGGCTATGGCGAAGAGACTGGCCGCGATGAGGAGGGCGTTCCCGATCCGGTCGGATCGGGTGAACGCCATGATGATCGGAACCAGAAGGATCCTGGACAAGGCCAGGATGTCAGGCGTTGAAATCGCTTCCTCCTCGTCTCAGCGATTCGATCATATCGGCGGCCCTCATCATGAGAAGAAGCCCAACAACTCCTCCGAGGTCTCGAGCGGGGCCTCCTCGGCCAAGTAGTGGCCGCAGGGGAGGGACCGCCCCCGCACATCGTCGGCCCAGTTTCGCCACACGTCGATCATGTCGTACCACTTCTCGAGCATGGCCCTCTCCCCCCACAAGACGAGGACCGGGCATTGCAGCCTGCTCCCGGCTCGCATGTCGGCGAGATCGTGCTCGAAGTCCACCCCGGCCCCGGCGCGATAGTCCTCGCACATGCCCCGGATCGTCTCCGGGTCCCGGAAGCAGGCCAGGTAGTCCTCCACCGCCTCTGTGTCGAAGAAGCTGGTGTCCGGTCCGCGGGTGGTGTGCCAGCGCCAGAACCAGTCGGGGTCGGCGCCGATCAGCTTCTCCGGCAGGGGGAAGGGTTGGGCCAGGAAGAACCAGTGGTAGAGGCTGAGGCCGAACTCCCGACCGCCCCGGGAAAAGGCCTCGCCGGTGGGGATTATGTCGAGCACGGCCAGCCTCTCCACCACGTCGGGATGATCCAGGGCGAGGCGATAGCCGACACGGGCCCCCCGGTCGTGGCCGGCGACGGAGAAGCGGTCGTGGCCGAGCCCGGCCATGAGCTCGATCTGGTCGAGGGCCATGACCCGCTTCGAATACGGCATGTGGTCGGGGCTGGAGACCGGCTTCGAGGTCATCCCGTATCCCCGCAGGTCGGGGACGACGACCGTGAAGTGCTCGGCGAGAGGAGGGGCCACCCGATGCCACATGACATGGGTCTGCGGGTTCCCGTGGAGGAGGAGGAGAGGTGGGCCCTGGCCCCCGATCCTGGCCCTCACCCGAATCTCGCCGATGTCGATCGTCTCCAGCCTGAATCCTTCGAACATGGACCTCATTCCACCAGACCCCGCCCCGGTCGGAGAATCAGACCCAGTCGAGCGACCGCTGCACTGCCTGTCCCCAGCGCCGGTGGAGCTTCTCCCGCTCCGACTCGCCCAGCTCAGGGGACCACCGAGCTTCCTCCGACCACAGAGCCCGGACCTCGTCGAGATCCGACCAGAGGCCGGCAGCGAGACCGGCCCCGTAGGCCGCTCCCAAAGCCGTGGTCTCGGCGACCCGAGGCCTGACCACATCGACACCGAGGATGTCGGCCTGGAACTGCATGAGTAGGCCGTTGGCGGTCATGCCTCCATCGACGCGGAGCTCATGGAGTCGGACCCCCGAGTCGGCCGTCATGGCATCGAGCACGTCGCGGGTCTGGAAGGCGGTCGCCTCGAGGGCGGCCCGAGCGATGTGGCCCCGGTTGGCGAACCGGGTGAGGCCGGTGATCACCCCACGCGCATCGGGTCGCCAATGAGGCGCGAACAGCCCGGAGAATGCAGGGACGAAATACACGTCGCCGTTGTCCTCGACCGATCGGGCCAGGGACTCCACCTCGGCAGTGTTTGCGAAGAGACCGAGGTTGTCGCGCAGCCACTGCACCAGCGAGCCGGTGACAGCCACCGATCCCTCGAGGGCGTACACCAGGGGCTCACCGCTCCGGTGGTAGGCCACCGTGGTCAGGAGGCCCCACTCCGAGGCAACCGGAGTCGCCCCTGTGTTGAGGAGCATGAAATTGCCGGTCCCGTAGGTGTTCTTCGCCTCGCCGGGGCTGAAACAGGCCTGTCCGAAGAGGGCGGCCTGCTGATCGCCCAGAATGGCGGCGAGCCGTATCCCGGCCAGTGGTCCGACACATTCCAGGTCGAGACCTATCGAGGGGACTATCTCGGGGAGGGTGGCGCTGGGAACGCCGATGGCGAGGGTCAGGTCGGCATCCCAGGTGGCGGTGGCCAGATCCATGAGCAGGGTGCGTGAGGCATTGGTCACATCGGTCACGTGATGCCCGCCATTGCGTCCTCCGGTGAGATTCCATGCAAGCCAGGAGTCGATGGTGCCGAAGGCCAGCTCTCCCCGCTCGGCTCTCGGACCGAGGTCGAGGTCGTCGAGGAGCTGCCGCGCCTTGGGACCTGCGAAGTAGGTGGCCAGAGGCAGGCCCGTCTTGGCGCGGAACCGATCCGCCCCCTCCTCTCCACCGAGGGCCAGGCACAGGTCGGCGGTGCGGGTGTCCTGCCAGACGATGGCGTTGTGGACCGGCTCCCCCGTGGCCCGATCCCAGATGACGGTGGTCTCCCTCTGGTTGGTCAGACCGACGGCGAGAAGATCCGAAGCCTCGAGCCCGGCCCGGGCCAGGGCTCCCTCGATGACCGAGGTGGCACTGGACCAGATCTCGACCGGATCGTGCTCGACCCATCCGGGTCGGGGGAAGATTTGCCGGTGCTCTCTCTGATCGGCCGAGACGACGTTGCCATGGTGATCGAACACGATGAACCTCGTCGACGTAGTTCCCTGGTCGAGCGCGCCGACGAGCTCGGGCATGTCCGGCGACTACCCGTCGAAGGCGGCGCGGCGGTCTTCCAGGGAAAGGGCGCGCTCCATATAGTGCGACGTGCCTGCCTCGATGAGCTCCCGGGCCGCCGCGGCGAGCGCTCCGTAGGCGGCCATGGCCAGGGCGCCACCGGTCGAGATGCGCCTGACTCCCGCTTCCCGCAGCTGGGCAACCCGGGGCGTGTCCGGCCTCGCCAGCACGTTGACCGGGGCGCCGGTCTCGTCGACCACCCTGCGGATGCCGCCGGGGTCTACCAGCCAGGGGGCGTACACCACGTCGGCCCCTGCGTCTCTGTAGGCGGAGAGCCGGGCGATGGTGTCGTCTATGTCGTCGATCCCGTAGAAGTGGTTCTCGGCACGGGCGGTCAGGGTCATCCCGGCCGACCTGGCCACCTCAGCGGCGGCGGCCACCCGCTCCGCGGCCACCTCGACCGGATCGATGCCCGTGTGCGGGTCGTAGTCTTCGATCGAGAGTCCGGCGGCGCCGGTCTCTGCGATCCGCTCGACATTGTCCGCCACCCCGCCGGCGTCCTCGGCAAAGCAACGCTCGGCGTCGACACTCACCGGGAGGTCGACCGCCGTAACCAGGAGGCGGACGTGCTCGAGAAGCTCGTTGAGCGTGACCTTCTGATCCATCCGGCCCAGGCAGGCGGCATGCCCCGCGCTGGTGGTGGCGATCGCCTCGAAGCCGAGGGAGGCGAGGACCCGAGCCGATCCGACGTCCCATGCGTTTGGCATCACAAAGCACCCGCTCTTGTGGAGATCGGCGAACCGTGTCCGTCTCTCCTCGATGGGGGCCTGCCCAGGCATCGGATGGAGGGTAACGGGGAGGACCCCGGGGGGATGGTGTGCTGTCCTTGAACCGAATGCACTGCGTCACATATACGTGACGCCATGCATTAGGAATGCGGTTAGCGGCCCCGTCGCGCCGCCAGCTCCTGGGCCCGGGCCGGGTCGGAGGGCCAGAGCTCGACCACGTCGGCGGCATCCTCGATCATCAGCTCGACCTCCGGCTGCTCCGCCTTGGTGAAGGGGCGGAGGACGAAATCTGCGGGGTCCATCTGCCCGGGGGGGCGTCCGACGCCGAACTTCAGCCGGCTGAACTCCTTGGTGCCGAGCGCCGCTTCGATGGAGCGGACCCCGTTGTTGCCCCCGCTGCCCCCACCCACCTGGAGCCGGAGCCGCCCGAAGGGAAGGTCGATGTCGTCGTGGATCACCAGCAGGTTCTCCGGGGCGAGATCGAAATAATCGGCGAGGGCGCGAACGGACTGGCCCGACAGGTTCATGTAGGCCATGGGCACGGCGTACAGGACACGGTCCTCGGCCATCCCGGTCTGGGTGACCTGGGCCCGGACCCGGGAGGGGCCGCGTCCCAGCTGGAGCCCGCCCCGCGACAACACACGGGCCAGGACCTGGTAGCCGGAGTTGTGACGGGTGCCCTCGTACTCGGCCCCGGGATTGCGCAGCCCGATCACCGCCCGGGTCGGGTCAATCCCCTGACTCGCCCTCGGCTTCTTCGCCAGCAGCTTCTTCAGCCTGGCCATCAGGCTCCTCACCCTCGGCGGCACCCTCCTCGCCTTCGAGCTCCTCACCCTCCAGCTCCTCGGGCTCTTCCTCGATCTCGGCGGCGGGCGCGGTCACGCTCATCAGGACCGTCTCGGGGTCCTCGATGTAGAGCACGCCTTCGATCTCGGCGAGGTCGGCGATGCGGAGCGCTCCTCCCACCTCGACCCCGGATATGTCGAGCTCGATCCCGGAGGGAATCGAGGTTGCCAGCGTCTCGACCACGACGTGGGTCTTGCTCGGGGAGAACACACCCCCCTCGATCACGCCCACCGGTGTCCCCTCGAAATGGATCACCACCTCGGCGTGGACGGTCTCGTCGAGCGAGACCGTGACGAAGTCGACATGCCGGTACTCGTTGCGGAAGGGATGCCGCTCGATGACCCTGGCCATGGTGAGGACCAGATCCTGCCCCTCGATCTCGAGGTTGATCAGGGCGTTGGAACCGGCCTCGGTGTGCAGCGCCATGTGCAGGTCATGGGCGTCGACGGCGACCGTGATCGGCTCGATGGTCTTGCCGTAGACGATGGCGGGGACACGCCCCGTCTTGCGGAGGCGACGCGATTCGCGCGAGCCGGTGGCACGGCCCGTCTCGGCGCGCAGAGTGACTTCGGACATCTGGAGGGCTCCTCGGAGAGGTGGATCGCCACCAATTATGGCCCTGTGACGTGACTTCTGCCAGATGAGACCGACGCGATCCACTGTGTCGTGCCCTTCACCAGTCGCTCCAGCAGCTCTGCCTCGGTCCATCCACTCCCCCGAAAGGAATGACTCGCCCCCTCGAGCAGCTCCACCGCGACGTTGGGGAGGGGGCGGATGTGGCGGTCGAAGAGCTCCATTCGGCTCAACGCGTCGCGGGTTCCCTGGAAGAAGAGCATCGGCACATGGACGTCGGGGAAGTGGGATACACGCAGCTTGTCCTCCTTCCCCGCCGGGTGGAGCGGGTAGGCATAGAGGACCACTCCCGCCGCCCGGTAGCCCTCGGCGACCAGGTGGGTGGCGATCCGACCCCCCATCGACCTGCCCGCCAGGAAGAGCCGGTCGACCCTCTCCGCCAGGAAATCGGCGGCGGCGCGGTGGACTTCCACCAGAGTCTCGGTGCGGTCGGGGCGCTTCGAGCCCCGCTCGGTGTACCGGTAGTTGAAGGTCATCACGGTGTGACCGGCTTTCGCCAGCCCGTCGCGCAGTGCGACCATCAGCATGTGATCCTGGTTGACGCCCGCTCCGTGGGCGAGGAGTAGCCCGTTGGGCCCCGATCCGCCCAAACGACCCGAGACCTGGCCGCCCGACCAGGCGATGGATGTCTCGTCGGCCATGCAACCAATGTAGGGCAAGTACCGTGGCCCCATGGAGGTGCTGGTCGAGGAGACAGCCGAAGACGTGGCCGATGCGGCATCGCGGCGGCTGGCCGACCTGGTCGCCGCGGCGGAAGGGCGGTTCTCGCTCGGGTTGGCAGGAGGCTCGACGCCCGAGGCTACCTATCGGTCACTGCGTCGCCTCTCCCCCGGGTGGGACAACGTAGATGCCTGGCTCTCCGACGAGAGATGGGTCCCGCCCGACCACGAGCGCTCCAACGGGCGGATGGCCGCGCGAGCTCTCCTCGATCATGTCGATGCCGGCTTCGACCGCCCCCGTTGGAGCGAATTGATCATGCCCGAGGATTCGGCGGCCCACTACGAAGCCAGGCTCCGTTCCATCCACCGCGCAGGAAGACCCGATGTGGTCCTGCTCGGGATCGGCGAGGACGGCCACACCGCCTCCCTGTTCCCGGGAACGGCTGCCCTCGATGAGATGAACCGCTGGTTCGTCGCCAACCATGTCCCCCAGTTGGGCGAAGACAGGCTGACCGCGACGTTCCCGATGCTGTGGAGATCGAGGCTGCTCATGGTCCTGGCAGTCGGCGCGGGCAAGGCTCAGGCGGTGAAACAGAGCTTCGAGGGCGCCACCCCGGCCGGCCGGCTCGGCGCTGGGGAGGCAGTGGTCGAGTGGTACCTGGATCGACAGGCCGCGGCCCTGGTCGCCTGACCAGGGCGGTCGCCGCCGTCCTGTTCAGCGCCGCCTGCGCCAGCGTCCCGGCGCCGATCGCGACCGAGACCAGCCAAGGCGTCGAGACGGGCGCCACGACGGCTTCGGCGATCACGATTTCCACGGCGTCCACCGCGACCACGACGAGCACACCGGTGACGACCGTGACCACCACAGTCGCTTCCGAGCCGCCCCCCGACATCGGTTTCGAGCTGCACATGCCCGATGGCGAAGGACCGTTCCCGGCGGCCGTTCTGGTCCACGGCGGCGGTTGGGTTGGCGGCTCCCCGCGCCTGATGGGCGATCTGGCCCGATTCCTCGCCGGCGAGGGCATCCTCGTCGTCAATGCCTCCTACACCCTGTCCGACGGCACCGCCGGCTTTCCCGTGGCCGTCGACGACGTCGCCTGCGCGGTCAGGTATGCGGCCGCGCATCCCGACGGCGACGGCACGGTGGCGGTGATTGGTCACTCGGCCGGGGCGCACCTGGCCGCCCTGGTCGCCCTCGACCCAGGCGTCTACGGGGAGGGGTGCCCGCTGGAGGAGCCGAGAGTCCCCGATCGCCTGGTCGGCCTCGCCGGCCCCTATGACGTGACCCGTCTTGGTCCGCTGATGCTCCCCTTCTTCGGGGTCGACCCCGAAGACGACCCCGCGACGTGGGCTGCGGGCAACCCGCTCCTCCAGACGGCCAACAACGTCGAACTGTCCAGTCTTCTCCTCCACGGCGAGAGCGACGGTCTGGTCGACTTCCGCTTCGCCACCGACTTCGCCGAAGCACTCGGCGGGGCCGGTTCCGAAGTGCTGGTAGAGGTAGTGGAGGGGGCGCGTCACAACGACATGCACGATCCCGACGTCGTCGGCGACCTGATCGTCACCTGGCTGGAGCGGGAGGGTTAGACGGGTTGCTCGCCGGGGAACAGGACCCAGGCGCTCTCGTGTCGTGTCATCCCGATCCTGGGGTAGTAGTCGACGGCTTTGGGGGCGGCGAGCAGGATCACGGTTGCTCGCGGGGCCGCCTCTCGGGTGAGCCGGACCAGCTCCCTGCCGATCCCCTGACCCTGAAAGTCGGCGCGCACCGCCAGGTCGGAGAGATAGGTGGAGTAGACCCAGTCGGTTATCGACCTCGAGATCCCGACCAGGAGGTCCTCGTCCCAGGCGGTGAGAACGAGGTTGGCCTCTTTGAGCATTCGAGCCATACGCTCCCGATCGTCGACAGGTCGGCGCTCGCCGAGGGTGGAGTCGACATAGAGCTCGATCATCTCGTCGAGTGCGATGTCGTTCCCGGTGCGGTACGTGATCATCGTCTGCAGACTAAGAGGCCGCGGCTATGGGTGCCCTGGCTGGTCATGGGGGTCTGCCTGGTCGGTCTGTTGGGCAGTGTCACCCTCTTGCTCAGCATCGACGGCCCGGCTCGATGGCGCAACCGCTCCCGCCGAGTCCTGGGATGGATCGGGCTCATGATCCTCGCCCTGCTCCCCGCCCAGCCGATCCTGGTCATGTTCCCTCTGGGCCTGCTCGGAGCGTTCACCATGTTCCTCCCGGTCGAGAGTCGTCCGGACCGCGGCCGGCGCGTGCTCAAATCCGTGTGATGTCTTTCGGGGGGAAACGGGGCCCGAAGCTGGGCTCATGGCCCAAGGTGTGCAGCAGCCTGGTCACCCTGGCCCGATGAGGGCGGAACTGCTCGAGCAGGCTCAGCATCTCCTCGTCACTCCCCCGGGGTCGCCCGGTCAGGTGATGCACGACAATGTGTTTGAGATGGAAGTCCCCCACCTCGACCTGGTCGGGGTCGCCATGGGAGACGACGAGGGTCTTGGCGACGGTCCAGGGGCCGATTCCTGGAACGGAGAGCAGCGTCTCAGCAGCCGCGTCGGGCCCCAGCTGGTGGAGACGGTCGATCCGATCGGCAGCAGCAGCCACCCGTCTCAACAGATCGGCCCGTCGCTTCTCGAGGTGTAGCTCGTGATAGACCCAGTAGGGGGATTCGGCCATCCGATCCGGGTCGGGTGGAAGACGGAGCCCCGCCCTGGGGCCAGGTGCGCCGTCACCGAAACGGCTCCGCAGCCCCTTCATCGCCGCAGCGGCCTCCGAACCCGTGACCTTCTGTCCGGTGATGGCGCGGACCAGGGCCTCGAAGACCAGACCGGTCCGCCCGAATCGCCAACCAGGATGGCGTCTATGGAGCTCGCCAACAGCTGGGTGGTCGGTGCAGAACGCAGCGGGATCGTCCTCCAATCCGGACAGCGGGCCGAGACCGGAGATGAGCCAGCCGGCTCCGTCCCCCCAGGCATCCCCGACGATCTCCTCACGGGTGCGACGGATCCTGATCGTGCCCGGGCCATCCGGGGTGCGTGCGGTCAGCCACCAGCCATCGTCGGCGAACCAGCCGTGAAGCGGCAACAACGTGGCCCTGAGATCGAGCGGGCCTTCGATGGGGATCGAGCGGGTGGACTGCTTCACGACGCCATCATCGTCACCAACGATCGTGATGTACCACCTCGTGAAAAGGACGTCGGGCCGGGTTCTTGATCGGCTTCAGGGGGCGATCCGCCGGATAGCCGAGGCCGAGAAGCCAGGTGAGCTGCAGACCATCGGGCAGGTCGAGGACCTCGGATGCGAGGTCGTGGTCGCGCACGGCCGCGGTTCGGCTACCGATCCCGAGGTCGGCGGCGGCGATCATCATCGACATCGCCGCCTGTCCCAGGTCGTAGTTGATCGAAGCGGTGACGCCGAGCTCGTCGCTGGCCGGGCCCACCAGGCCCACGGCGGCGGCAGCATTGGCGATATGGGCCGCCCCCGGCCACACCTTGGAGATCCGCTCGAGTTGATCCCTGTCCTGAATCATCACGAAATCCCAGCGTTGGCCGTTGCTGGACGAGGGAGCGCGGCGCGCCGCCTCCAGGATCCGCTCGAGGTGGGCCTTATCGATCGGCTTGGTGTCGTATTCCCTGGTGGCGCGGCGCGCCCTGATCGCATCCCATGTCTCCATGGGCCAAACTTAGCGTTGACCCAACCGGGTCAAGGATGTTCCGCCCATTGCCGATATTCCCTGCATATGGAGTCACTGACGGCTGCGACGACGTCTGAATACATCTCGCAACTCGTCTCGGCGGTCTCCGCCCCACTGCTCGTGGTCGACTACACCCCGATCATCGAGCGCTACGAGGGTCTGACCGTCGCCGAGATCGCGAGGAGGCTCGAAGACGAGGAAGAGCTGATCACCTGCCTCCAGCTCCCTCGCCAGCTCGGCGTCAGCGACGAGTGGGTCCTCCTCTACGGGCACCCACTGGCAGAAGAGGCACCCGATCTCGTCGTTCGCCGCTTCACCGGAGACCAGTATCCCGACCTGCGCAACGACATCATCGACCAATTCCTGGCGCCATTCCGGGGCATCTCGTCGCTGCGTAGCCAGCATCTCGCCCCCACACTGGCCGGGGACGTGACGGTCCGGTCGCATTGGAGAGCCCCCGTCGTGGATGGCATCCCCGACTACTCAACGATCGTGATCGTGGACCTCGACATATCGGACCTGAGAGAGACACAACACGCATTGGAGGAGGCGATCGAGTCGAAGGACCGTCTCATGGCCACCCTCTCCCACGAGCTGCGCAACCCTCTCAGCGGTGTCGTCGGCTTCAGCTCGATCCTCACCTCCGACTGGGATGCCATGGACGACGACACTCGGCGCGAGATGGCCCGGGACATCGCCGCCCAGGTCGGCGACATGTCCTTGCTTCTCGATGACTTCCTCACCTTCAACGTGGACAGCTCCCTTTGTGTCGATGACGAGCTGCTCACCCTCGCCGACGTCTTGGAGAGCCTCGATCTGGGCGGGGTGAGCCTCGATATCGATCCTGCGGGCAAGGCGCGGGGAGATGCGCTTCGGATCCGGCAGGTGATCAGGAACTTGATGCGAAATGCGGAGCGACACGGTGGCCAGAGCCGAGCTCTGCGCACCGTGACGATGGACGGGATGGTGGCCGTCCAGATGAGGGATGACGGACCGGGGGTGACGCCCGAGGTGCTGGAGCGTCTCTTCGAGCCGTTCTCCCACGGCTCCAAGTCGGGATCGCTCGGTCTCGGGCTCGCCGTGTCACGAAAGCTGGCCCGGGCCATGGGGGGCGACCTCTCCTACCGCAGGGAGGGAGACACCACGGTGTTCGAACTCGAGCTCCGCTCCAGTTAGAGCGGGGTTTGACCCGCCCTCAGGCGGGAATCACCTCGACCGGTATCCCATTGAGAACCGCGTTGCCCGACACCGGGTCCATCTCGCCGGTGGAGAGTCGGTTGCTGTTCACTCCAGGCCGGCTGGAAGCGACGGTGAGGGCGGTGCCCGTGAGGTCGTGGCCCCAGCCATGAGGCAGGCTGACCACACCGGGCATGATGTCGTCGCTGATCTCGACGGGTACGACGAGCATCCCCGAAGCCGAGGAGACCTTCGCTTGTCCTCCAGCGGCGACCCCGATCCGCGCCGCGTCGGTGGTGTTGATCTGCAACGTGCAGCGCTCCTTCCCCTTCACCAGCACGTCGATGTTGTGCATCCAGGAGTTGTTGGAACGGACGTGTCTTCGCCCGATGAGGGCAAAACTGCCGTTGGATCGCCGACTCAGTGACGAGCGAAGCCGCTCCACATCCGCCAGGAGAGGCTCGGGGGCCAACTCCACCTTGCCGCTGGGTGTGCACAGGGATCCGGGCAACCGGGGCCGGAGTGGGCCGAGATCGATGCCGTGCGGCGAATGCTCGAGCCGTTCCAGGGTCAGACCGTCGGGGACGGCCCCGTAACCGTCGCCATAGGGCCCGGTGCGAACGAGGAGGTCGAGCATGCGCTCCGGGCCCCGATCTCCCCTGGTCGCGGCGAAGATCTCCTCTGGGGAGCGGCCGCCGACCGGCGAAGCCGGATTGGCCACCACAGAGCCGACCAACATCGCGAACACCCCGTCGTCGAGAGCGTCGAGATCGGCACCTGCGCCTTGGCCCGAGACGACGGCACCGAGTCGCAATAGGGTTCGCCACTCGTCAGGGGTGCCCTCGGGGAGCGCGAACAGGGCCGGCGAGTAGTTGGCCACGTTGCGCACCGAGAGCTGGTTGAAGGCGAAGTCGTAGTGAGGGCGGCGCAACGGCGAGGTCCCGGGGAGGATCACGTCGGAGTGCCGGGTGGTCTCGTTGAGATAGATGTCGAGCGAGACCATGAACTCGAGCCCGGCGAGGGCCTCGTCGAGCCGGTCGCTGTTCGGTGTGGACAGCACCGGGTTCCCGGCGATGGTGATCATTGCCTTGATCTGGCCGGGTCCCGGCTCCAGGATCTCCTCGGCCATGGTCGAGACCGGAAGCTCGCCCCGCGTCTCGGGAAGGCCACGAACCCGGCTGGCCCAGCGTCCTATCTGGAACCCTCGTCGTGACCGCGGCTGCTCGTGCGCGGCGTGGGAGAACATGGCGCCACCCGCCCGGTCGAGGTTCCCGGTGAGGGCGTTCAGGACGTCGACCATCCACGATGCCATGGTCCCGAACTCGGCGGTGTGGGTGCCGACGCGCCCGTAGACCGCGGCGGTTTCGGCAGCGGCGAGCTCACGGGCGAGACGGCGGATGGTCGCCACCGGGACGCCACAGGTGTCGGCCACACTCTCGGGGTCGAATGCCTCGACGACGCCGGCGACCTCGTCGACACCAGCCACCTGCCCCTCGAGGTCGCCCAGGTCGACCAGACCCTCCTCGAAGAGAACCTGGGCCATGGCGAAGAGGAAGGCGGCGTCGGCGCCGGGGTTGATGAAGACATGCTCGTCGGCGGCCTCGGCGGTCTTGGTCCTCCTCGGGTCGACGACCACCACCTTGCCCCTGCGCCGGATGCCCTGGAGACGACCGGGCCAGTCGGGCGCGGTGGCCAGGCTCCCGTTCGACTCGTACGGATTCGCCCCCAGCATCAGCAGATACGAGGTCCGGTCGAGGTCGGGGACCGGGATCAGGTCGGGGTGGCCGAACATGAGACCCGAGGAGACATGCTTCGGCATCTGGTCGACCGTGGCTGCGCTGAATACGGACTTCGTCCGCAGCATCTTGAGCAGAGTGCGCACGTAGAGGACACCCGACATCGAGTGGACGTTGGGGTTGCCCAGGTAGACGCCAACCGCATCGGGCCCGTGCTCGGCGATTATCGGGGTGAGGCGGGACTCGATCACGGCGAAGGCCTCGTCCCAGGTCGCCGGGCGGTGGCGCCCGTCGCCCTTGACCAGCGGGGTGCGCAGCCGGTCTGGGTCCTCGTCGAGCTTGCCCAGGGTCGAGCCCTTGGGGCAGATGAAGCCGCGACTGAAAACGTCGGCCCGATCGCCGCGGATCCGGATCACCTTCTCGTCCCGATGAGTCACCTCCAGACCGCAGGTGGCCTCACACAGAGGACAGGTCCTGAAGTCGGTAGAAGTGGTCATGCCCGGGCGGCCACCGGCTCGTGGGGCCGGTCACGAACCACGGGCAAGGTGGGCAGAATGCGGACATCCCGCCAGTGCAGCCTCTCCCCGCAGTGTGCGCAGTGGGCCACCGCCTGCGCCTCCTGGCCACAGTTGACATGGATCACCCTTTGCCGGTGGTCGCCGGGCGGCGGCTTCCATCTCTCCCCATAGCTCCACAGGGTCATCAAGACATCGAAGAGATCCTTCCCCTGTTCGGTCAGCCGGTACTCGTTACGGGGGGGACGTTCCTGATAGGGGCGGGTCTCCAGCATCCCGTTGGCGACGAGACGCTCGAGACGGTCTGCCAGCACATTGCGGGCGATGCCGAGGTCGTTGACGAACTCGTCGAAACGACGCACGCCCAGGAAGGCATCACGCAGAATGAGGATCGTCCACGAATCGTTGACCATCTCCACCGTGTTGGCCACAGCGCACTCCAGGTGCTCCAGTGATCTCCGCGCCATGGCGACAGGTTAGCCATCTGTGAGTTGCGATGGGCTACTGACTCGGGTAATTTGTCAGTTGCAACTCACAACTCATCGCCTTTCTCAGGAGCCATCATGAGATTCCGCCAATTGCGTCGTCGGCGTCGGCAGCCCAAGCCACCCTTCTTCCTGCTCGAGCTCAACCTGCCGCTCGAAGAGATCGTCGCTGACCTGATCTACCCGACTCCATCAGCCGTCTGATACAGGACCGGCTCTCGCGACGCTCTCCAGGAACCAATCGAGCAGCCTCTCCAGTGCGGGCTGCGATTCCTCCGCGCGCTGACGGCTCTCCTCGATGACCCGATCGGGGTCGAGCCCTGCCGACACAAGGTCATCGTCGGCACCGGCCCGGCACCACGCGGCGATGAGGCTTTCTGACATCTCCGGGTGGAATTGCACACCGAGACTTCGACCGAACCGGAATGCCTGGGTGCCCGACCCGTTGCGGGCCAGCTCGTCCGCCCCTGCGGGGAGGAAGATCTCGTCGTGGTGGAACTGGAACCAGGGCCCGTCGGCTATCTCCTCGATCTTCGAGCCGACCTGCCCCCACCCGTGCTCGGGACGGTTGGACCGTCTCACCGCCCCACCCAGCGCAACCGAGATGGCCTGGGCTCCGAAGCAGATCCCGAGCATCGGGGCGCCGGCCCCGGCGCGATCTCTGATGAAATCGAGCTCGGGAGTCACCCAACCGCGGAGCCGGGCATCGTAAACCGACCAGGGTGCGCCCATGAGCACGACGAGGTCGTGGTCGGCGTCGGGAAAGGCGGCGGTCACCTCGGGAGCACGGGCGTCTTCGACCACCACGAACACGTCGAGCGCGAACCCACGTCGCTCCAGGTACTCCCCCACCCGCTCCGGAGTGGACAATGGGTCGTGTTCGACGATGAGCGCCCGCATCGGCGAGAGGCTATCCACATGAGGGCCCCGGGCCTGTCAAAATGCCTTCTTCGTTGATACTGTGTGCCGGCGAATGAGCGAGATCCCGTTTAACCGCGTTCGCTTTCTCTGGCCCGATCATCTCGGGCTGGCCCGGGGCAAATACCTGTCGGCGGCCCGGGCCGCCGAGGGGTCCAACCACTGCGTCGCATTGTTCTCACTCCAGCTCAACCGAGAGATGATCCCGTTCCCAGGTGCTCACCACGAGAGCTTTCCCGACGTCGAGGCTCACTTTCCCACCGAGGCGATCCGACCCGGTTGGGAGAAGGACACCGGTGTGGTCGTTGCCTCCATCAGCAAGGACGGGGTTCCCGTGGAGCTCGCTCCCCGATCCATCCTGGAACGGGTCATCGGTGAGTGGGAGGAGGTCGGGTACACCCCAATGGTCGGAATCGAGCTCGAGGCGTTCTTGTTCGAGCCCGACGGGAGCAGGGGATGGAACCCCATCCATACGCCAGGCTCATATGTCTACGGCACGGGCACTGCGGTCGACCCGAGCGGCACCATCGAGGACATCATGGAGACCGCCCATCGCATGGGCGTCGAACTCGAGTCCGTCAACTCCGAATACGACGATGGCCAGTTCGAGCTCACCCTCCGCTATGCGGAAGCGCTTCAGGCAGCGGACGATGCATTCTTGTTCAAGGTCATGGCCAAGGAGGTCGCCGCCAAACGGGGCTACCTGCTGGTCTTCATGGGGAAGCCGATCACCGAGCGAGGCGGGAGCGGGATCCACGTCAACTTCTCGCTCCGCGACTCGAGCGGGAGCAACGCGATGGACCAGCCTTCCAGCCCTGATGGCCTGAGCGACCTGGCGCATCGCTGCATCGCCGGGTTGATCAACGATCACGTCTCGATGACGGCCCTGGTGGCGCCGACGGTCAACGCCTACAAACGGCTCCGCCCCGCCGCCCTGAACGGCTACTACGCCAATTGGGGCCTCGACCATCGCGGGGTGGCCGTCAGGGTGCCTCCCTCGCGCGGGCCCGGCACCAGACTGGAGCACAGACTCGCCGACGGGGCGGCCTCTCCCCATGTCGCCGTTGCTGCCACCCTGGTCTCGGCGCTGCGCGGAGTGACCATGGGTCTGGAATGCCCGCCTGAGGAGACACAGGATTGCATCACCGGCGTGGACGCCGACGTGACCGTGCCCCCCGATCTCGGCGCCGCCCTGTCCGCGCTGGAGGGCGACAAGGACTTCGTCGAGGCTTTCTCCCCTGCCTATGTCGAAGGTCTCCTGGCGGTGAAGCAAGCCGAGTGGGAACGGTTCAAGCGACACACCACCGACTGGGAGATCGCCGAGTACCTCGAGTACTACTGAGCCGGATCACGCCCCCTCGGGAGCCGACACGCTCCCGGCCGCCCCGATCTCGGTCAGAGACGTGATCACCTGGGCCGGCCCCCCCGAGGACTCCACCTGATAGCGGATCTCGGTGACCAGGCCATTCTCGATGGTGAGCGTGAAGGGAACGCCCTGAGCCGGGCCGGCGGCCGGGCCGAGACGGCCGGTGAACACGCTTTGCACCGAGTCCCCCGTCTCCAACGTCAGGTCGCTGCTGTCGGCGAGTATCGCCAGGGGGGCCGACACGGGCGCCTCGCCCTCCAAGGGGGACCAGGTCCCATCGGCTTCGGTGACCCACTCCCCCTCGGGCGTCCGCACGTAGGACACCACTCCGGTCCCGGTGGTGATCTCGGCCCCAACCGATGTCCCGTCGACCACACCGGTGATGGAGGTGAGTGTCTCCTCCCCGACCAGCACCACGGAGGAGAAGCGATAGTTGGAGCCGCTGGCGCTGAGGCTCTCGCCCACCACGACCGCCGGGTCGACGGCCTCAGTGGTCGTGGCGGACTCGGTGGGGGGTGTGGTCGTCGCCTCGGTAGTGGTCGGGCTCATGGTTGCGACGCCGGAGTCAGGCGCCGTGGTCTGCTCGCCGACAGCGGAGGTGCAACCAACGGCGAGGACGAGGAGGACGGGGAGGAACCGTTTGGCACCTCCCCCTCTCGCTACGGGCACTCGACGCGGCATTCGGAGCTCAGTCGTCTTCGCTGTCGCGCTCGTCGTCGTCCTGATCGTCGTCGTCACTGTCGTCGTGATCTCGATCGTCATCGTCGCGATCGTGGTCACGGCTCTTTTCCCGCCAGTCGTCGTCGTCACGGTCCCGGTGCTCGTCCCGATCGCGCTCGGAAAGGGACACGGCGAAGCGAACCTTGACCTCGCCATCGTCGTCGACATATGTCTTGGCGACCAGGGTCACTCGAGCCTTCTCCTCTCCGGAGACGAGCCTGACCTTGACCTTGAAGGATGCCTTGTCTCCTTCGTCGCTGACTCGGGCCTTGGGCTCGCCCACCTCGGCGCTCACGCCCTCGGGGGTGACGATCTCACCGATTGCGATGGCGGGTGCATTGCCGTCGAAGGACACGGTGTAGGGGATGGTCACCGATCCGTTGCCGAACACATCGGCGGACCACGACCCGGGACCGGTCACATCGGCCGTGGCATCGGCCTTGACCTGGGTTTGGATCGAATCACGCCGAACCTTGACCACCACCCTGGTGTCGCCGTCACCGAGCAGGAACACCATCTTGTGGTCCTTTTCCTTGATGACGGTCGACCCGTCGGCGGGGTCGAGGGCGACCGACGCGATCTCGCCGTCGTCGTCTCTGGCGATGGTCACGTTCAAGCCGGTGCCCAGGACCGGCAGTGATGAGAGAACCTCGGTGATCTCCTCTTCGGTGAGCTCCGACTCCGGCTCGGTCACCGTGGTGTCAGCCGCTTCGGTCTTGTCGTCGTCGGCCAGGGCGACACCGGGCGTGGCCATGGCCACCGCTACAGCGAGAAGCCACATCGGTGCTTTTCGTCGATATACGGATCTCATCTCATCGCCTCCTTGTCGGGAGTCCTCAATCGCGGTCAGACCTGTCGGCATCCGACCTCTCGTCATCGGACCTGTCGTCATCGGACCTCTCGTGTCCGGACCTCTCGTCGTCGGACCTCTCGTCATCGGACCTCTCGTCATCCGACCGTCGCTCGTCGTCGAACCACCCTTGGTCGTCAGACCGCCGGTCGGGTCGAGCCTCGTCGTCGACCTCTCTTTCTCGAGGACCGTGCCGGTCGTCGAGCTCGGCGCCCTCGCTCGCTCCGGGGGCGTCATCGTCGCCTGGCTCCAATCTCCGGCGGTCTTGGCCGTTCGTGTCGTGGGACTCGTCGGCCGGCCCCAGGCGAGGTTCGCCGAGCGGTTCGCTCGGAGACGGAGACGAGGAGAAACTGGTCCCGGCTTCGGTTTCGGCAACCTGCTCGACGCCGTGATCGATCTCGCCATCCATCGGCCGGCGCTCGGCATCGGCAGGAGCTGGCGAGCTCACTTCGACCGGCGTCGGGTAGGGGATGGAGATCGGGAGAGGCATGGCGCGCGCAACATCGGCGGCCACATCCTGGATCGGGGCGGGCAGCCCCCCGGCCATGGCCACCCCGCCAGTGCCGAGACCGATCAGGGCGATCAGTGTGGCGGCGGCCAGGCGCACGGCCCGGTTCGAGGCGGCGCTCCGATCCGAATCGACGATCGCGGCGGCCGCCGTCACATGCCGCCACGACGTCATCTCGTCGGGAGGAGCCGAGAGATCGTCAGCCAGAGCCGACAGGAAGGACGTGACGGCGGATTGCGGCTCTGGCTGGCGCATACCAGGTAATCGTCGGAGAGCTCGGCTTCCTTACGCTTCGCCGAGGAGCTCTCGCAGCGATTGCCGCGCCCGATGCTGAAGTTGCTCGACCGCACCCACCGTCCTGCCCGTGATCTCCGCTACCTGCCGGGCGGTCCACCCTTCCAATGCGCGCAAGAGCAGCACCTCGCGCTGGTCGTCCGTCAGGACATCGAGGAGGTCGTGCAACTCGTCGAGCGCGACAGCCGACAGCGCCTCGCTCTCCACATCCACAACAGCTGGGAGCGCGTCCTGAGTCCCGGTGTCCAGCGGGTCTTCGCGCCGGCGGGCCCAGCGACGCACCTCGTCGACGCGGCGGGCCCTGGCGATGGTGAAGACCCATGCTCTGAAGCTCGTTGCATCACCGCGGAACGACCCGATTCCTCGGGCGACGTCGATGAGGACGGCACCGAGCACGTCCTCGGCGTCGGGGATACGGCTGCCGCGCAGGTACCCGAGCACCTGCGGGGCGAGCCAGTCATACAGGGCGCGCCAGGATTGCTCGTCGCCACGACGCGCCAAGCGGAGATGGGATCGAAAATCGGCTTCCGGCATGCACGTCGTTGGCGTCATGAGGTGTGTAGGGCACGTAGCCCGAAACCCGCCACCGGCGTAGGGCAAGCCGTGGAGTCAAGAATCGGGACGGACCGGGGCAGGGTGGGGCTAAGTGCTCGCCGAGGGAGGCGGGAGCGGATCCCAGGTCCGTCCCGACGTCTTGACTGTCAAGAGGGCCCTCATACCCGGCTCACAAGAGTCTCAAACAGACGGCGTCTCGCTCAGGTCGTCGAACGCTCCTCGCCGTCCACGATCAGCTCGTCGACGATGCCGACCACCAACGCCCGGATCGCTCCCCACTCCAAGCCGAGGATCTGCCGGGCCGAGCTCCCCTCGTCGAGGATGAGCACCTTGTCGCCCACACCTGCGTCGACGACGTCGACGGCGATGGTGTAGCCCGAGACCCCGCCCTCGGCGTCCTCGAGATCGCAGAGAAGGAGCCGATGCCGGTCGAGAACGGGGATGTTGATCGTGGAGACCACCGTGCCCGCAACCCTTCCCACCTTCATCACTCCTCCTCCAGGTGAGTGTCGTCGACGATACCGACGATGGCATGGTCGACGGGTACGAAACGGTTGGGCAAAGCTTCTGCCGCCTCACGCGAGGCGACGAAGTAGACCAGCTCCCCAGGCCCCGCCATCGAGACCGCGTCGGCAGCGACCAGTGTCTGCCCCGCGGGGCGGCGGTGCTTGTCCAAGGGCTGGACGATCAACAGACGCACCCCCTCCAGTCCGGCCACTTTCTCCGTGGCCACCACGCTGCCCAGGACCCGTCCCAGGTGCATGTCAACCGCGTCCGGGAGTCGACACCCGGCTCAGGAAGTGGAGCTCGCCGCGAAGGTTGTCCGCCATCTCCCCGTGCAGCTGTGCGATCAGGTCGGAGCGCACCAACGCCCGGTGCATCTCGGCCCTGGCGACGGCGGCCTCCAGAGCTGCCTCCACCGCGGCCACAACGCCCGAGAAGAGGACATAGCCCTTGCCTCCCAGACCGTCGGCGAGGCGGATAGCGGCGAGATCGACCTCCGCAGCCTTCACCCCGGCGTCGGCGGCGTCGATGGCGGCCGCCACCGAGCTGGTCTCGACCACGCCCAATGCCTCTTCTCCCACCGGCGCCCGGCGAGAGTTCCCGGTCGTGGCGGCGGCCACCGAGGGATGGATGTCGGGAAGGAACACCAGGTCCACGACCGATTCGGAGCCCACCTCGCGACCCACCACCACCGCCTCGTCGACACTGGCGGTGTCGCCGGTCACCATGACCAGGTACTTGCCCGGGTGCACGGTCCCGGCGTAGATGGCGCCGAGCGGAGCGGCCTTGACCATGGCGTCGCCGGCGACGATGCCGGCGCTGATCGAGTCGAACTCGAAGATGGCGATCGCCGGCTCGCGCTCAGACAATGCGCAGGGCTCCGACCACGGTCACCCGTCGCACCCGGGAGAAGGTGCGGGGCCGGGTCATCCCCTCCCCGGTCGGGCTGGCGATCGAGAACGAGGTGAATCCCTCTCCGCCCTGCCCCAGCCCGTTGAAGTTGGAGCCGTTGGCCACGAAGATGCTGCAGTTCATCGCCCGAGCCATCCGGGTGATGGTCTCGACATTGGTGCTGTGGATCGAGGCGGTATGACGGAAACCGTGCTCGGAGCGCACCGCCAGGTCGATGGCGTCGTCGACGTTGTGCACTCGCACCACAGGCATCACCGGCATCATCTGCTCGGTCCAGACCAGGTTGTGCTCCCGGGGCACCTCGGCCACCAGCAGACGCGTGTCGCCGCCGCCGCTCACACCGATCTCGGCCAGTATCTTGGCCGCGTCCTGGCCGATCCACCTCGGTTCGATCATCCCTGGCTTCCCGGGCGGCCCCATCTCCTTGAAGATCACCCGCTCCAGACGCTTCAACTCATGCTCTTTGAGCCGGTAGGCGCCGGCGCCGACCATCGCCTGCACCAGTCGATCGGCCACGGTGTCGACCACGATCGTCGTCTTCTCGTCGGTGCAGATCACGTTGTTGTCGAACGAGGCGCCTTTGAGGATGGCACGGCCCGCGCTGTCGATGTCGGCGGTCTGGTCGACCACGGCCGGCGGGTTGCCCGGGCCGGCGGTGATCGCCTTCTTGCTCGTCTTCAGGGCCTCCTTGACCACACCAGGGCCCCCCGTGACGAGGAGGACACGCACCTCCGGGTGGTTCATCAGCTCCTTGGCCGATTCCAGGGTCGGGGCGGGTATGGCGGTGATCAGGTCGGGCGGCCCCCCGGCGCCGACGATGGCGCGGTTGAGGAGCTGGACGTTCTCCACCGAGACCATGCGGGCGTTGGGGTGGACGTTGAAGGTCACCGCGTTCCCGGCGGAGACGATCGAGATGGAGTTGTTGATGATGGTCGAAGTGGGGTTCGTGGTCGGCGTGATCGACGCGATGACGCCGTAGGGGGCGTACTCGGTGACCATCATGCCGGCGTCACCGGTCACCACTTGCGGCTCCAGGTCCTCGGGGCCGGGGGTGCGAGTCGTGACCAGACGGTTCTTGATCGCCTTGTCCTCGCCCCTGCCCAGACCGGTCTCCTCGGCGGCCATGTAGGCCAGTCGCTCCCCCTCCCGGAGCATGGCGGCGCGCATCGCGTCGACGATGTCCTTCCTCGCCTCGAGCCCCATCTCCCGGTAGTCGAGGAAAGCGGCCCGCGCCGCAGCCACGGCCTGGTCGATGTCGGGGTGGATCCCGTCCCCCAGCTGCGCATCGGAGATGGCTAGCTCGTCCGAGGCGCGCAGAACCGGGGCGGCTCGCTCCGCCATCTCGGCGGTGGCGACCCGGCCCTTGACCCGTTCGATGATGGCCTGGATCTCGGTGTCGCTCAGCATGGCTACCCGGTGGGCGCCTCCTCCCGGCCCTTGTGGTAACGCTCCTCACCACCCACGTCCCACGAGTCGACGATGGCCATGATCACCGCGTCCACCGGGCGGTCGCGGGTCAGCTCGGTCTGACGCGCCGAGCTGCCCGAGGCGTAGAGCACCACTTCGCCGACCCCCGCCCCGACCGCGTCGACCGCCACGACGTAGCTGCCGGTGTCGGCATTGTCCGCGTCGAGTTGACGGACGACGAGGAATTTCATCCCCTCCATGAGGGGCTCCTTGCGGCTGGCGACGAGAGTCCCAGCGACCCTGCCTAGATGCACCGTGCCATCTCCTGCCTCGTTGGCGGGTACGGGCTAACCGAGGTCTTCCTCCGCCTGATCCTGACGACCGAGCGGTAGGACCAGGTCGATGTTGACATGGGGCCTGGCGATGACGTGGGTGGCGATGACTTCGCCCACCTTCTCCGCGCCGCGCACCCCGGCGTCGACCGCCGCCTTGACCGCGGCCACGTCGCCGCGGACCACCGCGGTCACGTAACCGCCTCCGGTCTTCTCCATGCTCACCAACTCCACCTTGGCCGCCTTGACCATGGCATCGGCCGCCTCGACCATCGCCGGGAAGCTGCGAGCCTCGATCATTCCCAGAGCTTCAGCCATGAAGCTCCTCCTTTCGTTGTGTTCTCTTCACCGACTCAACCCGAACCGCCGGCATCCCGACCGGAGAGACCCTCCAGCGCCGCTACCGCCGCCTGCCAGCCGACGTCGATGTCCCGCTCCTCTCCGCCCAGGTAGACCCGGCCCATCGAGCCGAAGCTGCGCACCTCGAGCACGTTGATCTCGGCCGCCTTCTCCGCCTCGTTGGCAGCGAGAGATGCATAGGCGGCGGGCTCACACTCGAGCACGTACAAGGTTTGGCCGGGGATGATCATCTGGCCGTGCCGGGTGCGGTTGATCAACTGGGCATGATGATCGTCGAGCCGACGGATGATCTGGGAGGAGAGGATGCGCGGCTTGATCCGGTCGTCCTCGGTGGCCTCGATGGCGTCGAGGATGGCGGCACCGGCGGCCCGGGTCTCGGCCTGGTCCGGCGAGTGCACCTCGAGCACGCCGTAGTAGCGCTCGATGATCTGCAGCCCGGGCTTGACCGAGGTCGCCTTCAAGGCGACGTCGGAGAGCCGGTTGATCTCGATCCCGGGGGCGACCTCGACCCAGAGAGAGGCGTCGTTGGCCAGAGGAAGGAAGCCCTGGGCCACCGTCCCGAGGAATGCGGCGTATTGCGGCTGGAGGCTGTCCAGGAACGCAAACGACCTCAGCTCAATACCTCTCGTCACCTCTACCTCCATCCTTGCCGCCGACGATCTCGATCCCGGCCGACGCTCCGATTCTGGTCGCACCGGCGGCGATCATGTCCTCGGCATCGCCGGTGGTGCGCACCCCGCCCGAGGCCTTCACCCCCATCTCCGGGCCGACCGTCTCCCTCATCAGCGCCACGTCGTACACCGTGGCCCCTCCGGGACCGAACCCGGTCGAGGTCTTGACGAAGTCCGCCTTGGCCCGCTTGGCCAGGGCCGATGCGATCACCTTCTCCTCGTCGGAGAGCAAGGCCGTCTCCAGGATCACCTTGCAGAGGGCGCCAACCTCGTGGGCGGAGTCGACCACCTTCTCGATGTCCTTGAGCACCAGGTCGTGATCGCCCGACTTGAGGGCGCCGATGTTCAACACCATGTCGACCTCGCGGGCACCGTCGCGCAGCGCACGACGCGCCTCCATCGCCTTCACCTCCGGAGTCGTCGCCCCCAGCGGGAACCCGATCACACTGCACACCGCCACCGGCGTGCCCCGAAGGTTCTCCGCCGCCCGCTTCACCCAGGTGGGATTGATGCACACCGAGGCGAAGTGGTACTGCTCCGCCTCACGGCAGAGCCGGTCGATGTCGGAGCCGGTCGCCTCCGGCTTGAGCAGGGTGTGATCGATGTAGCGGGCCATGTCGAGTGGGACCTCCGCCGCCTCGCCGTGGAACGCCACCCGGTCGGCCCCGTTGGCCACCACTTCCCGGACCTTGTCCCCGGTGTCGCAGACGTCGTACCGTGCGGAGAGGGCGGCGAGCACCTCACGGGTGACCACCTCGACCAGGGCATCCCGGTTCATCCTGTTTCCTGTCTCATCCCTGCTGGGGAGTATTGCCGTTCGATGGCATCGATCTTGGCAACCCTACGGGCGTGCCTGTCGCCACCCCATTCCACCGAGAGCCACTCCTCGACGATCTGCCAGGCGAGGGCATCGCCGATCAGCCCCGCCCCGAGGGTGAGCACGTTGGCGTGGTTGTGCTCCCGGCTGTTACGGGCCGAGGAGAGGTCGTAGCAGGGGGCCGCCCGCACTCCGGGCACCTTGTTGGCCGCCATCGCCGAGCCGATCCCGGCCCCGTCGACGACGATCCCATAGCGACAGGCGCCGGAGGCCACTTCGCGTGCGACCGCATGGGCGAAGTCGGGGTAGTCCACCGCATCGTGTGAGTCGGTCCCGCAGTCGAGGACGTCGTAGCCGGCCTCCCTCAGCCTGAACCCGATCTTCTCCTTGAGGGGATACCCGCCGTGGTCGGCACCGATGGCGATCCGGGTCCTTTCGTCGCCACTGTCCGTGGCCGATGCTCGACGATCCGCATGGTCCTCGAAGTCGGCGGCCTGCTCGGAGGCGACGACTCCGTCGAGGACACGCTCGACGAGGGAGCGGACCTCTTGTTCGGAGGGTGTGCCCGGGCCTGCACGGTGTGTCATCTGGCTGGGTAAGTCCTCCTCACCGGGCCCATCCTAGGAACTTGGAGGTAGACCCACGGTGCCGGCCGACGCCAGGTTCGTAAGATGCGAGACATGGCCGATCGGGACCCTGCCTTCCTCTGGGAGACCGAGGTGCTCCGCACCTCGTCCCGGCCCCCGTCGTCGCCACCGCCCCCGACAGATGCATCGGTGCGCGACGACTGGCTCACCCTCCGCCGGGCCAGTGAGGTCACCCGGGTCCCGGTGTCGACCCTGCGCAACTGGGCGCGGAAGGGGAAGATCCCGACCACCCTCGACGACACGCCCTCGGGCCCACGACGGATGGTCTCCTTGCACGGCGTGGAAGAGCGGGCGCGACGATTGGGCCACGAGGTGGGACAAGTGGGCGAGGCCCGCCACGAGCCGGAGCTCGCCGCGAAGCCGGACGCGCCGGCCGGGTCGGATCAGATCTCCCCGCCTCCGGGAACCATGCTCGTCCCCATCGACGCCTGGGACAAGATGCTCCTCCAACTGGGCAATCTGCACCAGGCCGGCCAGCAGCTGGCCGAGGCGAGAGAGCGGGCCGCCCGGGCCGAGACCGAGGCGGCATTCCTCAGGGAGCGTCTCGCCGAGTTGCGGGAGCCGAAACCTGGCGAGGAGAAGGAGTCAGGTCCGTATCTCCCCGTCGGAGATGGGTCGTCGGATCATGAAGAGCCTGAAGCAGTGAAACCCTCGAAGATGCCTTCCTTCACCGCCTACCTGTGGCGGTTGGCGGTGTCCGAGCGTCGTCGAAAGTGATGACTCTGGTCAGACAGTAGGGCCGCTGGTCAGACGGTAGGTGATGTCCTGGTCGAGGCTCATGTCCATGACGAACCCGACCATCTCCCCGCTCGTCTCGTCGGGGATGTTCATGTCCATCGAGATGTCGGTGGACGAGGTCGTCTCCGACTGGCGGGCCAAACCTGCCTCGACATCGAACCAGGTCTTGCTGTCGGCGGTGGTGCCGTCGACGCGGATCAGGAACTGGAGCTGGTCGAGCATCGCCTCGAGCTCGGCCGTCTCCTCGGGCGTGGCCCCCTCCGGAGCGAGAGCTCCGAACATGCCGGCGAAGAATTCGGCGAGATCGAAGTCGATCAGCGAGGTCGACGAGTTGGTCTCGATGACGTAGACCTCAGTCCCTTCCAGCTCCTCGACACCGGTCACCGTGCTGGAGATGCTGGTGACGACGGGGTCCTCGCCAAAGCCAGGCGTCTCGATTTCGTCTGTCCAGGTATCCCCGACCGAGACCTCCTCATCGGAGAACGAAGGGCCGATGAATTGCCCGGGGTCGAGACCTGGTGCAGGTGCTCCGCCTCCCAGCGCCCCCAGGTCGCCGAACATCCCGGCCAGCGGGTCTTCGGCACCGGCGGGGTCTTCCTGGACGAGGTTGCCCTGCTCGTCGACGACGACAGTGACGTCGATGGGGTCGAGTGAGGCGAAGTCGGGGGCCTCCTCGGACTCGAACGGCTCACCATCGACCGTGCCGGTCACGGTCAAGCCGCCGAACTCCCCGGTTATATGCACCTCGAAGGTGCCCGGCTCGGGGCCTTCGGAGACTACGTGGGTGAAGGTGGCGGTCCCGGCCAGGTCGATCGATGCCTCGCCGGGCACTTCCTCGCCGCCCATGAGCGACGGGTCACCGGACGCGTTCAGCTCGATGTGCTGGTTCAGGTCGACTTCGTACTGATACTCGTCGCCGGCGTTGAGCGAATAGGAGAGGAGGATCGCCTCCACCTGCGGTGCGGTCGTGGTCGTCGTGGTGTCCTCGGGGGCGGTGGTTGTCGAGTCGCCCGAAGTCTGGGCACAGGCGGCCAGGACCAGGGCCAGCGCGGCGAGGATGGATAGTTGACGCTTCATATGGACACGTTATCGGTATCCGGGGGCTTTCCTTTTAGCCCTTCGTCGGGTTGTACCGTCGCGGCCGCATGAATCCGTGGACCCCGCTCGTGGTGGCGACCCTCGGGTGGGGCACGGCAGCCGTCCTCACCCGAGCCTTGCTCAACAGTGGCGTGTCGACCTTCATCGTCGTCCCCATGCGGTTCGGCATCGCCCTCGCCCTCCTCCTGGTCGTGTCCCGATTCTGGAAGCGGTTCGACGCGCCCGATCGGCGGCATTGGCAGCGGGGGTTGATCCTCGGTGGGGTGGCCCTGGCCCTGCCCAACACCTTGTTCACGTTGGGCCTCGAGGATCTCCCGGTGAGCCTGGGCGGCCTTCTCATCGCGTTGATCCCCATCGCGACGGTGGGCGGCGCCCACTTCCTGGTTGACGGTGAGCGGTTCAACCCGCGGTCGGTGCCCGGGTTGTTGGTGTCGCTGGTCGGGACCGGGATCCTGGTCGGCGTGGGCGGAGGAGCGCTGGAAGGGGTGGGCAACCTGTGGCGTGGGGTCGGGGTATCCCTGGTCGCGGTGGTCCTCGCCGGCGCCGGCGGCGCCTTGACCCGTCGTTTCGCCCTCGAAGTCGGTGGCGACGGCCTCGTCATCCCCCAGTTCGCGATTGCCACCGCGATCAGCCTGGCCGCGGTGCCCTTTCTCAACACCACCCCGGTGTCGACCATCGAGCCCTCGGAGTGGGCCCTGCTGGTCGCGCTCGGGGCAATCGCAACGGCGGTGCCGTTCAGCGCCTTCCTGGTCGCGGCTCAGATCAACCTGGCGTCCCGGCTCGCCGTGGTCGGGTATGTGGTGCCGGTCATCGCCGTGGTCCTGGCCGTGGTCTTCCTCGGCGAGTCGCTGACCATCCCCATCGGCGTCGGTGCGGTGCTCATCCTCGCCGGGGTGATGCTCACCGAGCGCTCCATCCGCCACGTCCCCGTCGCCGGGGTCAACACGGCCAGGTGACGGCGGGCGCCTTCCGCAACCTGAGGTTCCACGTAACGCATATGCAACGAACTCTCTCCGGTTCACCGGGACCTGCGCCCGGCTTGTGGAACTCGAGAGCGTTTGTAACGGATATGAAACTCAGAACCTCAGGTTCGAACTGCCGTTTACCCTCCGGGGGATGAGTCGTCGGATACTGGTTGCGGTGGGCTGGCCCTATGCGTCGGGATCGCTCCATCTCGGGCACCTGGGCGGCGCCTATCTGCCCGCTGACATCTTCGCCCGCTACCACCGGATCGCCGGCAACGACGTGCTCATGGTGTCGGGGTCCGATGCCCACGGGACGCCGATCACGGTCAAGGCCGACGAGGAGGGGATCAGCCCCCGACAGGTGGTCGAGCGGTACCACCCCGAGATCCTCGGATATTGGGACTCGCTGGGAATCTCTTTCGACCTGTTCACCACCACGATGACCGAGAACCACGCCACGGTGACACAGGACGTCTTTCTCCGCCTGCTGGAGAAGGGATACATGGTCAAGAGAACGACCACCCAGTACTACGACCCGGAGGCCGAGCGGTTCCTCCCCGACCGCTACGTCGAAGGGACCTGCCCCCACTGCGGCTACACGCAGGCCCGCGGTGACCAGTGTGAGAATTGTGGGCGCACCCTCGACGCAATCGACCTGATCGACCCCCGCTCCCGTCTGACCGGGGCGACCCCGGTGCTCAGGGAGACCGAGCACTTCTTCTTCAAGCTGCCCGAGTTCGCCGAGCCGTTGCGGGAGTGGCTCGAGTCGAAGTCCAACTGGCGCCGGCATGTGAGGAACTGGGCGCTGGCGATGATCGCAGAGGGTATGCCCGAGCGCGCCATCACCCGGGACATCGAATGGGGCGTGGAGGTGCCGGTCGACGATCTCGGGGAGGGCAAGCGGATCTACGTCTGGTTCGACGCCGTCATCGGCTACCTGAGCGCGGCCAAGGAGTGGGCCGCCACGTCGGGGGACCCCGACGCGTGGAAGCGATGGTGGGAGGATCCCGAAGCCGAGTCGTACTATTTCGTCGGCAAGGACAACATCCCCTTCCACGCCGTCATGTGGCCGGCGATGCTCATGGGATACGGCGGGCTCAACCTGCCCACCGACGTGCCGGCCAACCAATTCATCACGTTCAAGGGGATGAAGGCGTCGAGATCCCAGGGTGTTGGATTGCCCATCAGCTGGTATGCCGAGCGACTCGAGCCCGATGCCATCCGCTATGCCATAGCCACTGTGCTCCCCGAGCAGAACGACACCGACATCAGCGACGACGACATCATCCGCAGGGTCAACGAGGAGCTGGTCGCCACCTGGGGCAACCTGGTCAATCGCGTCCTCTCGATGAGCGAGCGGAACTTCGATGGCCGGGTACCGCCTAGAGGATCGCTCACCGCCATCGACGAAGCGCTCCTTTCCTCCGTGGACAAGACGTTGCAGACGACGGCCGGCCACATCGAGGCCGTGGAGCTGAGGGCCGGCTTGCGCACCGCCATGGACTCGGCATCGGACGTCAACGCCTATCTCAACTCCGAGGAGCCCTGGCACGTGATCAAAGGGGACCGGGACCGTGCCGGCACCATCCTCTGGACCGCGGTCCAGGCCATCTCGGGGATCAGGGTGGCCCTGGCTCCCTACCTGCCCTGGAGCACGGCCCGGCTCGGCGAGATGCTCGGCATCGGCGCCGTCACCGGTTGGGAGCGGCCCGACATACCGGGAGAGGCACGGATGGGGCCGATCACGACCCTGTTCGACAAGCTGGAGCCCGACGCCCTCGACGACTGAGGGACCGATTTCCCTCCGCTCTACGTTCTCCGCGCCGATAAGATCCCGTCATGAGCCGTGTCGCCCGAATTGCCGGCGGATTCACCCTCATCGGGGCGGGCACCGTGATGCTCGTGCTGCCCGGCCCCGGCCTGATCACCATCTTCGGCGGTCTCACCCTGTTGGGAAAAGACCTGCCCTGGGCCAAGCGCGCCACCGACGCGGTGAAACGCCGGACCGTGAACCGGGGCCGCTGAGCGAGTCTCTAGTTGGGCGGGTAGACCCCGGCGTCCTTGGCCTTGTCCGTCTGCCAGAAGATGTCTGCGATCTCGTCGATCAGCGCCACCAGTTTGCGCCCGTCCTCGGGGTCGACAGACTTCTTGGCGTTCCCCGCCTGGAGGATCGCCCGCCAGAACAGGTCGTCGAGGTTGGAGAACTCCTTGCGATGATCGGCGGTGAAGAAGTCGACCCAGAGCACCATCAGGTGGTGCTTGACCAGCTCGGCCCGCTCCTCCTTGATCATGATGGCCCGATCGCGGAACACCTCGTCATCCGAGGCCTGGTACTTCTCGGCCGACTTGAGAACCGACATGGCCTCTATCTTGGCCTGAGCCGGGTCGTACACCCCGCAGAAGAGATCGCAGTGGGCGTGGGCAACCGTTATCTGCCGCATGGCACTCCTTCGTTGTCGACGTGGACCTCCGACCATACCCTCCAATGACGATTCCCATGCAGCGGTTCCGTGTCTCCGAGGACTCGATGCGGCCAACTCTGGTACCCGGCGACGAGTTCGTCGTCACCGGGTCCCGGACACCGGTGGTCGGCGACATCGTGACTCTGCCCCACCCGGATCGGCCCGACTTCTGGCTGGTCAAACGGCTCGCTGCCGGCCCCGGAGACCGGGTCGACGGGCGTGCGCTGGGCCCGGGCGAGGCCTGGGTGACATCGGACAATCCGAGGGTCGAGACAGCCGACTCGAATCGGTTTGGCGTGGTGCCGATGGCGAATCTCAAAACCATGGTGACCCGATTCGACGAGACCACATTCCTGGAGGCAGTCGCCCTGCTCAGCAACGAGGAGCCGCCCTTCGCCAGGGTCGTCGAGGAGCACGGCCCGCCGCCGTTCTGGCAGCGTCCAGCCGGCTTCCCCACCCTGGTCTGGCTGATCATGGAGCAGCAGGTCTCCCTCGAGTCCGGAGCGGCGATGTACCGGAGACTCCATGGCCTCATCGGGGCTATCACCCCTGAAGCCGTGGCCGGGTCGTCGGACGCCGACCTCCGCGCCATCGGCGTGACCAGACAGAAGACGGCTTATCTGCTCGAGCTGGCTCGGTCGATCGTCATCGGCGAGCTCGACCTCGCTGCCCTGGGGGAGGAGACCGTGGAAGATGCGAGACGGACACTGCTCGCGATCAAGGGGATCGGCCGCTGGACCGCCGACGCCTACTTGCTCTCGGCCCTGCGCTTCCCCGACGTCTTCCCGGTCGGCGATCGCGCCCTTCAGGTGGGGACGGCGGAGGTGCTCTCCCTCGCCTCGGCCCCGCCCCCCGACGATCTGGACATGCTCTCCTACCCGTGGCGGCCGGTCCGGGCCGCGGCGGCGCGCGTGATCTGGCACGCCTACCTGAAGACGAGGGGTCGGGTGGAGCCCTCCGACCCGACGGCCGGCTCGGGGCACACACCGCTCTGACCGGCGTAGAGTCGGGTCATGACCGAGTTCGTGGTCCGGATGGAGAACCGTCCCGGCCGACTTGCGACGTTGACCGAGGCTCTGGCCGCATTCGGGGTCAACATCGAGGCGCTGGCGGCGTACGGTCACGACGGAGAGGGGACCGTACGCCTCATCGTCGACGACGCCCCCACCACTCGCCGGGTCCTCGAGGAGGCCGCCCTTCACAACGAGGAGCACAAAGTGCTCACCGCCCAGCTCCCCCACCGACCAGGTGAGCTGGCCCGGCTCACCCGGCTACTGGCCGATGCCGGAGTCAACATCGACGCCATCTACGTGCTGCGCTCCAACGCAGAAGGGATCGAATTCGCGATCTCGATAGACCAGGGCGACGAGGCGGTGCCCGACCTGCCCATCACCGGCGGCGCATTGGTGGTCTAAGCCCCGCGGGGCGATACTCTGCCGCCGCATGTGGTCCAAACTCGTTGAATTCGTTCGCGCCCGAAAAGCCCTGTCCATCGCCATCGCCGCGGTAGTGCTGGTCATTGCCGGAGGAGCCATCTTCATGGCCGTCCGCGCCGACCCGGTGGTCTCCACGACCACCACCAGCCCTCCGCCGACCTCGACCACAATGGCGGAGACAACGACGAGCGGGGCAACTTCCACGACGATCGGCGGCGCGACGTCCCAGATCAACGGCCTCCCGGTCGCAGACCCCGAGCTGCTCGATCGCCGGCTCCTAGCGGTCAAGATCGACAATCACCCCGACGCCAGGCCGCACTCGGGGATCGAGGACGCCGATGCAGTCATCGAGCTCATGGTCGAGGGCGTTACCCGCTTCATCTCCATGTGGCAGCAGAGTGACTCCGAGTTTCTCGGCCCGATGCGATCGGGTCGCCCGACGGATCAGACCCTCCTCGCCTTCTTCAACGAGCCCAGCTTCGCCATCTCCGGAGCTCAGAGCTGGGTGCAGAACATGATCCGCAGCGTCGGCATCCATCTGGTCGGCGAGGTGGAGCCGGGCACCTTCCGCGTCTCGGGCCGAAGGGCTCCCCACAACCTCTTCACCAACACGATCCTGCTGCGCGAGTACGCGGACGCCCAGGATCACCCCGATGAGCCGATCGACGGGCCGATGTGGGCGTTCGGGCCGATGCGTCAGGATGCCGAAGAGGCGAGCAAGGTCTCATTCGACTTCCTGGGCAACCCGGTCGAATGGACCTGGGACGAGACCACCGGCATGTGGCTCCGCACCATCGGGGGCGAAGAGTCGATCACGGTCACCGAGGACGGGGACGCGGAAGAGGGCGAGAACGAGGAAGAGGACGGGAGCCAGATCGCCTTCCCGGTGCTCGTCGCCCTCTACGTGGAGCAGTACACCGTGGGGGACCTCCCCGCCAGCCGCACTGCGGGCCAGGGCCTGGCCTACGTCTTTGCCGAGGGCAAGGTGGTCCAGGGCACCTGGCAACGCGACGACATCGACGAGTGGTTCACCCTGGAGGACAACGACGGCGCCCCGATCGAGGTCCCACCCGGTCAGGTCTGGATCTCGCTGATCCCGAACACGACGGGGATCGTGATCGAGCCGAGCTGACTCTCCGGAAAGCTATGGTCCCCAATCGTGTCCGCTGCCAACCGTATCCGGGATGGGCTCGACTCCGCCATGGCGACTCAGGGCACCCTGAATGCATTCACCCTGATCGAGAGTGAGCCGGCATTGGCCCGGGCCGAGGAGGTCGACTCGGCCGGGGAGGGAGGTGAGCCCGGGGACCTCCTCACCGGGCTCCCGATCGCGCTCAAGGACCTCATCGATCATCAGGGGCGGGTGACCACGGCGGGATCGGCCTTCTACCGCCACCGGCCCGAACGATCGGCTCCGGTGGTGACCAGGCTCGAGTCGGCCGGGGGGATCGTCATCGGGCGCACCGGTCTGCACGAGTTCGCCTTCGGCTTCTCCTCGGAGAACCCACACTTCGGTCCGGTGCGGAATCCCTGGGACCCCAACACCTCCCCCGGCGGGTCGTCCGGGGGCTCGGCGGCTGCCGTCGCCGCCGGCATAACCCCTATCGCCATCGGAACCGACACCGGCGGGTCGGTTCGGGTCCCGGCCGCACTGTGCGGTTGCTATGGATTGAAGGTCACCCACGGTCGCATCCCCCTCGACGGCGTGTTCCCGCTTGCCTCCTCGATCGACACGGTGGGACCGCTCGCCGACTCGATCGACAACCTCGACCGCGCCTACCGGGTCATGGCCGGTGACGACGGCGAGGAGCCTCGACAGGATGGACTCCGGATAGGGATCCCCCAACCCTGGGTCGAGGACGCCCCGACCAGCAGCGAGGTCGGAGGCGCATTCGAGGCGACCGTGGAGGCGTTGCGAGGGATGGGGCACAGCATCCGTGCAATCGAGATGCCCGACGCCCTCCCCGACCCGAGGCTCATTCACGCCATCGCCGCCGAGGTGAGCGAGGTTCACAGGTCCTTCCGCGAGCAGGGGCTCCCCTACGGGGACGACGTGGCGAGACGGGTGGACGACTGCCTGGCGACGACGGGAGAACAGCTCCAGGCGGGGAAGGAGTGGCAGCTGATGATCCGGGCCCGATTCGCCGAGGCCCTCCTCGACCTCGACTACCTGATCACCCCCACCACTCCGGTCATGCGCAAGGTCATCGGAGAAGACTCGATCGGCGACCGACATTATCGAGCCGTCCTCTCCTGGTTCACCGCGCTCGTGAACCACTCATTGCATCCCGCCATCGCCCTGCCCCTGTCGGGCACCGGGGCGCCGCCGGTGTCGCTCCAGGCCATTGGGTCGCTCGGCTCAGAGACAGGTCTCATCGGGTTCGGTAGATCATTGGAGAGGGCCGGACTGGTCGGGTTCACCCCTGCCCCGAATGGCCGTGAGTAGTGCATGACGTCGATAAACTGGAATCACGCGGCAACCGGGAGCGGTCTTCTCAGCAGAACCCTCTTTTTCAAACCCTGGCGAGACGCGTGCAATGAGAGAACACAAGGAAGTGAACCAAAGTGGTCGACGAGATCGCCACATCTGACCCCTCAACCACAGCCCAGACCGAGACCCTAGACAAAGTAGTGATCCGATTCGCCGGAGACTCCGGCGACGGGATGCAGGTAGCCGGATCGAGATTCACCGACGCCAGCGCGCTCTTCGGGAACGACTTGGCCACCCTCCCCTCGTTCCCGGCAGAGATTCGAGCCCCGGCGGGAACCCTCCCCGGCGTCTCCAGCTTCCAGGTCCAGATAGCCGACTTCGACATCCTGACCGCAGGCGACCAACCCGATTGCCTGGTGGCGATGAACCCCGCGGCGCTGAAGAAGAACCTGAAGGACCTGCGGCAGGGGGGAACGCTGATCATCAACAGCGACTCCTTCGAGGAGCGCAACCTGGCCAAGGCCGGTTACGACACCGACCCTCTCGAGGACGGCACCCTGGAGGGCTTCCGGGTGATCAAGGTCCCCATGGACGAGCTCACAAAGGAAGCGGTCAAGGACACGGGGGTCTCCGGGCGCAGCGTTCTCCGCTCCAAGAACTTCTTCGCCCTGGGCCTCCTCGCCTGGTTGTTCCACCGTCCTACCGAGCCGACCATCGAATGGGCGAAGAAGAAGTTCGCCCGCACCCCCGAGGTGGCCGAGGCCAACGTCGCCGCATTCCAGGCCGGCTACACGTTCGGTGTCGCCACGGAAGCGGCCAAGATCACTTTCGAGGTCAAGCCGGCCGCCCTGCGCCCGGGCACCTACACCAACGTAAACGGCAACACCGCCCTCGCCTGGGGGCTGATCGCAGCCTCCCGACTCTCCGGGCTTCCGCTGTTCTACGGCAGCTACCCGATCACTCCCGCATCGGACATCCTCCACGAGCTGGCCCGGCACAAGAACTTCGGCGTTCGGACCTTCCAGGCGGAGGACGAGATCGCAGGAGTGGGCACTGCCATCGGCGCCGCCTTTGCCGGTAGCCTCGCCGTCACCGGTTCGTCGGGCCCTGGCATCGCCCTCAAGAGCGAGGCGATCTCAATGGCCTTCATGATGGAGCTCCCCCTCATCGTCGTCAACGTGCAGAGGGGCGGGCCCTCGACCGGGCTGCCCACCAAGCCGGAGCAATCCGACCTCCTCTTCTCCCTCTACGGACGTCATGGCGAATCGCCCATCCCCGTGCTCGCCATCGCCTCGCCGTCGGATGCCTTCGAAATGACCATCGAGGCGGCTCGCATCGCCCTCAAGTACATGACTCCGGTACTCCTCCTCAGCGACAACCAGGTCGCCAACGGCTCCGAGCCCTGGATGCTGCCCGACGTGAGCTCTCTCGCCCCTATCGAGGTCGAGTTCGCCCGGCATCCGAACGGGCCCAACGGCACATTCCTCCCCTACATGCGGGACGTGGACACGTTCGCCCGCCCCTGGGCCGTTCCCGGCACCCCCGGACTCGAGCATCGGATCGGCGGTCTGGAGAAAGAGGCCATCACCGGGAACGTGTCCTACGACCCGGCCAATCACCAGTTGATGACCGATTCCCGGGCCTGGAAGGTGGCCAACATCGTCGACGACGTGCCCGACCTGGTGGTGGACGGTGATGAGGACGCCGATCTCCTGGTGCTGGGATGGGGATCGACCTTCGGCTCGATCCGGGCTGCGGCGCGCAGGGTGAGGCTGGACGGGGGCCGAGTGGCCACCACCCATCTCCGTCATCTCAACCCGCTGCCGCGGAACCTGGGCGAGGTTCTCAATCGGTACCAGAAGATCCTGATCCCCGAGCTGAACACGGGTCAGCTACGCAAGGTGATCAGGGCCGAGTTCCTGGTCGACGCCAAGGGCCTGAACAAGGTCGCCGGCGAGCCGTTCAAGATCTCCGAGATCTCGGAGAGAATCGTGGAGATGAGCAAGTGACCTCCCCGTCGTACACACGCGCCGACTTTCAGACCGACCAGGAGGTGCGCTGGTGCCCCGGGTGCGGCGATTACACCATCCTCGCCTCGGTGCAGCAGTTCCTCGCCGGTCTGGGCCGGCCCCGCGAGGAGTTCGTCTTCGTCTCCGGCATCGGTTGTGCCGCCCGTTTTCCCTACTACATGAACACCTATGGGATGCACTCGATCCATGGCCGCGCCCCGGCCATCGCCTCGGGCATCGCCTCGACCCGGCCCGAGCTCTCGGTATGGGTGATCACCGGTGACGGGGACGCGCTCTCCATCGGGGGCAATCACCTGATCCACGTCCTGCGCCGGAACGTCGACCTCAAGATCCTGTTGTTCAACAACCAGATCTACGGCCTCACCAAGGGGCAGTACTCGCCGACGTCCGAGGCCGGCAAGACCACCAAATCCTCGCCGTACGGGTCGATCGACTACCCGTTCAACCCGGTCTCCTTGGCATTGGGAGCCGAGGCCACCTTCGTAGCCAGGACCTTGGACATGGATCGCAACCACACCCAGGACCTGCTCCGGGCCGCCTATGAGCACGAGGGCTCCGCTTTCATCGAGATCTACCAGAATTGCAACGTCTTCAACGACAAGGCGTTCATCCAGCTCACCGGGAAAGAGGAGCGGGTCCACAACCGGATCGACCTCGAGGCAGGGAAGCCGGTCGTTTTCGACGGCGGGGCCAAGGCCGTGGTGCTGCGCGACGGCCAGGCCACCATAGTCGACTCGTCGTCGGTCGACCCCGGGGCGATTCTGGTCCACGACCCCACACGGCCCGACCCGGCCGTCGCATTCGCACTGAGCCGCCTCTCCCACGGCCCCTACGGGCCCACCCCACTGGGCATCTTCCGCAACGTCAGCCGACCGACCTACGAGGGCCAGATGAATGCCCAGATCGAGGCCGCTCGCGAGAAGCTGGGAGATGGGGACCTGTCCAGCCTGATCGCCAGTCACGGCACGTGGACGGTCAAGGACCCCTCCTCCAACGGGGGCTGAGGGCGATCGCCTCACGGTGACTCGTCAGGTGAGGCCGGACTCCACGAACCCGATCAGGGATCTGGTCAAGGCAGCGCTATCGAGGTCACCATCCGGGCAATACCACCGCTCCAGTGCGTTGAGGATGGAGAGGATGAATATCGAGGCGATCTTGGGATCGACATCCTCCCGAAACGATTGCTCACCGATGCCGGAGACGAGCACGTCCCGGAAAGCCTGCTCATAGGCATCACGAGCTGTGATCACCCGGGAGCGATGCCCATCGTCGAGCATGCGAGCCTCGTTGAGGAAGGTCCGGACCACGTCATGGTTGGCCAGCACGACCCCCACATGACCGCGGATCAGGGCCTGGAGCCGATCGCGGGCAGTCCCCTCGACCGCGAGGGCGGCAGCGGCCGACTCCTGGAAGAGCCGGGCTCCCTGTTCCACGACCTCGACCAGGAGATCCTGCTTCGAGTCGACGTGGGCGTAGAGGGAGGAGCCCAACATCCCCAGCTCCCGCCCCAGGTCGCGCATCGAAGTGCCGTGATACCCGCGTTCGGCGAAGAGCCGCCCGGCGGCGGCGATGACATCGGCCCGGCTGTTCCTCGTGGTGACCATCAGCGGTGGTCGTATCGAACGACGACCCGATCCGACACCGGGTGGGACTGGCAGGTGAGCACGTAGCCGGCATCCAGCTCCGAGTCGACCAGGGCGTAGTTCTTGTCCATGCGCACCTCACCGACCTCGATGCGACCTTTGCACGAGGCGCACATCCCACCCTTGCAGGAGTAGGGCAACTCGGATCTGACCCGCAACGCTGCGTCGAGGATCGAGCTCGCCGGCGACATGCGGGTCTCCACCGCCCGCCCGTCGAGGATGACCGTGAGATCGACCGAGCCCTCCCCGGGTGGAGGCTCGGGGGGTAGTGAGGCCGGGTCGAGCGGGCCTGCGAAGAAAAGCTCGTCATGGACGCTCCGGTCGTCGACACCGAGCGCACGCAGAACCCGCCGCGCCGTCGTCACCAGCTCAAATGGGCCGCAGAGATACCACGAGTCCACCTCGCGCCCGGCGAGCAACCGGTCGTGGAGAAAGCTGATCTTGCCCTCGTCGATCCGACCGGCGAGCAGGGGCAGGTCCGACCCCTCCCTGCTGAGGACGTGGAGAAGCTGGAATCGGTCGGGATACCTGTCCTTCAGCCCTTCGAGCTCCTCGAGGAACATGACGGTGTTGGCGGTCCGATTGCCCAGGACCAGGGTCCACGACGAGCGAGGCTCGGACTCGAGGGTGGTCCCGATCAGCGACAGGACGGGGGTGATCCCCGAGCCGGCGGCGATGGCCACCCGGTGACAGCTCGTTGCCGGGTCGGGCTCGATGGTGAACTCGCCGGTCGGGGTCGTCACGTCGACCATGTCGCCCGCTTTGAGCACCCCGGTGGCATAGGAGGAGAAGGCGCCACCGGGGAGCCGTTTGATCCCGACCCGGAGCTTCCCCCCGTTTGCGTTGGAGCAGATCGAATAGGAGCGGCGCAGGTCCTCTCCCTCGATCGTGGCCCGCAGCGTGACATGCTGGCCGGGGAGGTAGCGGAAATCGCCGGCCAACTCTGCGGGCACGTCGAGGGTGACGGCCACCGAGTCGTCGGTGAGTGGGGTCACCTCGAGGACTCGGAGAGGGTGGAAGGCGACGCTCACTGCACTAGTACTCCTTGAAGTGGTCGAACGGCTCGCCGCAGGAGGAGCAGACCATCAGCGCCTTGCATGCGGTGGAGCCGAAGCGGGAGACGAGCTGTGGCTCCGAGGCCCGGCACCTGGGGCAGAGCACCTCGCCATCGGGGAGGGGCGGTGCGATCCCGAAATCGGCCAGCTTCTCCCTCCCCTCCGCTGTGATCCAGCCGCTGCTCCAGGCGGGGTGGTGGACGGTCACGACCTGCACCTCGGCGAACCCGGCGGCGACCAAGGCCGACTCGAGGTCTTCTTCTATCTGGCGCATGGCGGGGCACCCCGAGTAGGTGGGGGTGATGGTCACCTTCACCCTCCCCTCCTCCCAGCTCACGTCGCGCAGGATCCCCAGGTCGGCCACGGTGAGGACCGGGATCTCGGGATCGACCACTCCTCCGGCCACTTCACGCGCCAGATCCACATCGAGAGCGGGAGCCCTGCTCACCACCTCAACCCCGGGTAGCTGCGCTGCATCCACTGCATCTCGGCGAGGAGGGGGCCGAGATGCTCGGAGTGAAACCCCTTTCGCCCACCGCTGCGCTGAAAGGGATCCTCGGCGACGCGGAGACCGCCTGCGTCGAGCACGTTCTGGATGGTCCCCAGCCACTGGTCGCGGCTGACCCGGCCCGGGCCTTCGAACAACTCGCCCGTGTAACGCCACAACCCATCGACGGCGTCCTGCGAGCGATGATGCGACTCTTCGGTGCCGTCGCCGAGACGAACCACCCATGCCGACGAGTGACGCAGGTGATAACCGGCCTCTTTGGCCGCCCGGCCCGCGATCCCGGTGACGGTCTCGTCGTCGGTGCGCGACAGCCCATCCCAGAGCTCCACCTGATAGGCGTCGAAGAAGAGCGACCGCACCATCGTGTGGGCGAAGTCACCGTTGGGCTGCTCCACGAGCAGGAGGTTGAGGAATTCCCGCTCGGTTCGTCTCATCGCGTAGTCGTCCTCGGTTCGGCCCTTCCCTTCGATCTCACCGGCCCGGGTGTATAGGGCTCGAGCAACCCCGAGGTGATCGAGTGCGATGTTCCCCAGCGCGATGTCCTCCTCGAGCTCGGGTGCGTTGGAGATCCATGCCCCCAATATCTGTGCCAGGACCAGATTGTCATCTGCGTGCGCGACGAGGTCCATCACCGGCGAGCCTGTGCCCACCAGCTCAGCGCTCATGTCCAAGTGCCAAATACCCATTTCCTAAGTACCGCGACGAGTCGCATCTCACATCTGCCCCACCTCGTCGGGGATGTCGTAGGTGGTGGCCAGCCGGTACACCTTCTCGTTGGCCTCGACGTATCCGGAGATCTCGTCCGGGTCGAAGGAGTGGATCTCGCTGCTTCGCACCACCCAGAGACTGGCGCCTTCGCCCCTTCTGGTGTAGACGTCCCGGGCGTTCTGCAATGCGCTCTCGGCGTCGGCGGCGTGGAGACTGCCGATGTGGACATGGGAAAGCCCGCGGTGGGCCCGGACGAACACCTCCCACATCGGCCAGGGCTCGGCGGAGAGCTCGGTTCCCTCGTCGATGTCGGCACTCTCACCGGGGGCAACCGGCACGTCGTATGTCATACCGGGCTCCTCATGCCGCCGTCCTCCCCGCCTTCCTGGCGGCGTGTGCGGTGGCGGCCTCTCTCACCCAGGCGCCCTCCTCCCACGCCTTCACCTTGTGCTCGACCCGGTCACGGTTCATCGGGCCGTTGCCTTTGACGACGGCCCAGAACTCGTCCCAGTCGATCTCGCCGAAGTCGTGGTGGCCACGTTCCTCGTTCCAGCGCAGCTCCGGGTCGGGGATGGTCAGACCCAGATAGCCGGCCTGGGGCACCGTCATGTCGACGAACTGCTGGCGCAGGTCGTCGTTGGAAACGCGCTTGATCTTCCACTGCATCGACTGCTCGGTGTGGGTGGAGTCGGTGTCGTGGGGCCCGAACATCATCAGCGAGGGCCACCACCAGCGATCGAGGGCGTCCTGCGCCATCGCCTTCTGCTCGGCGGAGCCCTGACAGAGCCGGATCAGGATCTCGTAGCCCTGACGCTGATGGAACGACTCCTCCTTGCAGATGCGCACCATGGCCCGGGCGTAGGGGCCAAACGAGCAGCGGGTGAGCATCACCTGGTTGGTGATGGCCGCCCCGTCGACCAGCCAGCCGATGGTCCCGATGTCCGCCCAGCTCAGGGTGGGGTAGTTGAAGATGGACGAGTACTTGTGCCTGCCTCGATGCAACAGCTCCTGGAGCTCATCACGCTCGACGCCCAGGGTCTCGGCGGCGGAGTAGAGATAGAGACCGTGACCTGCCTCGTCCTGGACCTTGGCCATGAGGATGGCCTTTCGGTGCAGGGTCGGGGCCCGGGCGATCCAATTGGCTTCGGGTTGCATCCCGATCACCTCGGAATGGGCATGCTGTGCTATCTGACGGATCAGCGTCTTGCGGTAGGCCTCGGGCATCCAGTCGGCCGGCTCGACCTTGTCCTCGGCGGCGACTATGGCGTCGAAACGCTCTTCAGGGCTCATACCCGGAGAATAACACGAACGAACGTTCGTTCGAATAGGGACTAGTCATATGGGGGAGATCGGAAACGGCTCTGGAGGGACGCCGGGGCCGGAGGGAGAGTGGGGCTGCGCTGGGAGAGAGCGCTGAACGGGGATTGCGACGGGCGCTCACCCCTCGGCATCTTGGCTTGCAGATGAATGTCGGGAGCGATCCGCGCAATCACCCCAGGAGGGAGGGCCTCACCACAGGGAGGCCCTCCCTTCGTAGTCGCGCCGCGCCAACTAGGCGAGGGCGACCAGATCGAGAAGCTCCTCGTCGAAGAAACGCATCTCGCCCTCGGGCATGAGCACCGCCCGGTCCGGCACCAGCTCGGCGACGAAGTCGGTGTCGTGACTCACCAGCAGCACCGTTCCCTCGTAGAGGGTGAGTGCGTCGAGCAGGGCCTCCTTCGCCTGTGGGTCGAGGTTGTTGGTCGGCTCGTCGAGGAGGAGGACGTTGGGCCGCGCCGCCACCAGCATGGCCAGGGCCAGCTTGGTCTTCTCGCCACCGGAGAGCGTCGCTGCGTCCTGGTCGACCTTGTCGGCCAGCAGGAAATGACCCAACAGCGAGCGCAAGGTCTGCTCGGGCAGGCCCCCCACCCCTCGCATGTGATCGAGAACGGTGATCCCGGCGATGATCTGCTCGTGCTCCTGGGCGTAATAGCCGAGACTCGCCTTGTGCCCGAGGGACACCTCCCCGAGATCTGGTGTCTCCACGCCGGCGAGAATTCGAAGCAGTGTCGTCTTGCCCGCCCCGTTGAGCCCGATCAGCAGCATTCGCTCCCCTCGCTCGACGGCGAGCTCGACGTCGACGAAGACCAGGTTGTCCCCGAACGACTTGGCCAGCCCGAATGCGGACAGGGGCACACGGCCCGACTTCTCGGGCTGGGGGAAGGCGACCTTCACCTTCTTGCCCCCACGCTGCACCTCGATCAGCTCCCTTTTCATGCGTTCGACCCTGGTCTCCCAGGCCCGAGCCGCCTTGGCCATCTTCTCGGTGCTCCCCTTGAAGCGTCGGATGTTCTCCTCGAGCCGGGCGATTGCCTCGTCCTGATGTCTTCGCTGCCGCTCCTTCTGCACCCGTCTCCGGTCCCGCTCGGCCAGATAGTGTGAGTAGTTGCCCCGGTACGCCTCGATCTCGCCATGCTCCAGGGCCAGGACCGAGGTGATCGCCTCGTCGAGGAGGGGCAGGTCGTGAGAGACGACCAACATCCCTCCCCGGTACGACGACAGCCACTCGATCAGCCAGGTCTTGGCGTCGAGGTCGAGATGGTTGGTGGGCTCGTCGAGAAGCATGATGTCGGTCTCGGCAAAGAGGATTCGGGCCAGCTCGACCCGACGACGCTGCCCACCGGACATGGTGAGCACAGATTGACCCAACTCGTCGTTGCCGATACCGAGAGCGGCCGCCATTCTCTTCGCCTCGGCCTCGGCGACGAATCCGCCTTTGGCCTCGAACTCCTCGTGGAGCCTGGTGAAACGGGCGATACCGCGATCCCGCTCCGCCCCGCTCAGGTCATGGAGCCGACGTCGCGCCTCCTCGATGCGACGTTGCAACGCCCCGATCTCCCGCGCCATCAGGATCCGCTCGAGGGCGGTGGCGTCGGGGTGCTCGAGCTCGGGCAGTGATGCCTCCTGGGAGAAGTAGCCGATGCGCCCGGACCTGAGGATCGTCCCTTCCACCGGCGCCCGGGCACCGGTCAGTGTCCTCATCAGGGTGGTCTTTCCCGCCCCGTTGCGGCCGACGAGACCGATCCGGTCGCCGGACTGCACGCTGAACGAGGCCCCTTCGAGCAGGATGCGGGGGCCGACGTCGATGCGGAGGTCGCGGGCGATCAACATGAGCGAACGGTGTCGACGGGACGTTAGGAGCGGGGATCGACCTACCCCGGATGATTATGGGTGATCGACGCGCCGGGGGCGCCCGGCAGCGACTACCTTCTCGGCCCATGATGGGGCGGGTCAAGGCCATGTTCGACTCACCGTTCCTGCGCCGGGTGAGCTGGCATGTGCGACGGGTGGGCGAGAAGATCGACAGACGGTTCTTCAGCTCGCTCCTCCTCGGTCTCGCCCTTTTCCTCTCGGTGGCGGCGGTTTCGATCTGGCTGGCCGAGACCGATGGCTCGGTCGAGCAGCTGGGCCGGTCCTTCTACTGGGCCGGAGCCACCGTGCTCGGTCTGGGCGAGGGGGGCTTTGTCTCCGGGCCAGTGGGTTGGGCCGTGGGCTGGCTGCTGGGATTGTTCGGGGTGGCCATCGTGGCCGCCATCACCGGCGCGCTGGTGGGTTTCGTCATCGATTTCCTATTGAAGGAGGGACAGGGGATGGGAGCTTCGGGGTATCGGGACCACATATTGGTCTGCGGCTGGAACTCGACCGCACGTGACCTGATCGGGGAGCTGGCGCGGGACGAGTACGGGACCAAGATCGTCCTGCTCCACGACAGCGAGCGGAGCCCGGCCGACGACTCGGTGTACTTCGTGCGCGGTGACACGACCAACGAGGGGGACCTGAAGCGGGCGGGGATCGAGCAGGCGGTGTCGGCCATCATCTGCCCGGCCGACGGATCGAACGAAGCCGACATGTCCTCCATCCTCACCGTCCTCGCCATCGAGTCCCTGGCTCCCGAGGTGCGCACTGTCGTCGAGGTGAACAACCCCGACCATGTTCCCCACTTCAGACGGGCCGACGTCGACGAGGTGATGGTGACGTCCAAGCTGGCCTCACATCTCCTCGCCAGGACCGCCATGTACCCGGGTCTTTCCGAGCTGGTCATCGACATCGTCTCAGGAGGGCAAGGCTCCGAGCTGTACCGGGTCACCCTCCCGGAGGACTGCGTCGGCATGTCCATCGACGAGCTCTCCGCCAAGCTGCGCAGGGATCACCACGCGACGTTGCTCGCGGTGTCACGAGACGGGACCACTCACACCAACCCCGACCCGGACTTCCGGTTGGAGAACGAGGACGACCTGGTTGTGGTGGCCGAGTCCCTGGGCGCCCTCCAACCCCTACGGGAGTCGTCGGCACTCGCCTGAGAGGCAAGCCAACATTCGACTGCGGGAAAGCCGGCGTTCATCTCTTGGTCACCCGGGTCGGGTACAACTCTGGTTGCCGGAGATCGCCAAGGATCGCCGGCGACAACCGATCCCTCCTCCCAGGATCATCGGGGCGGCCAACAGGTCGCCCCGATCTCGTTGTTGGCCACGGGGTCGGGGAGCCCGCCGCCCATGCCGTAGTCTCATCGCTCGAGGCATGACCAATATCCCGAAACGGACACGAGTCGTAATCATCGGGGGCGGCCCGGCCGGCTCCCTGCTGGCCCATCTGCTCCACCTGCACGACGTCGAGACGGTGATACTGGAGCTGCGCACCAGAGAGCACGTGCTGGAGCGGGTCAGGGCCGGGGTGATCGAGCACGGGAGCGCCGAGATCCTGGAGCACGCCGGTCTGGGGCGCCGAATGGGAAGGGAGGGCTTCGCCCATGACGGGGTTCAGATCGCTTTCGCCGGAGAGATGCTGCGTGTCGACTTCAAGGGACTGACCGGACGGCACGTGACCATCTATGGCCAGACCGAGCTGCAAAAGGACCTATACGAGGCGATCGACGCCGCGGGGGTCCCTCTCGTCGACGAGGTGGAAGACATCATCATCGACTACGTCGAATCGGAGAGCCCGTCGGTGACCTTCACCCACCGGGGCGAGACCCACACCATCGCCTCCGACTTCGTGGCCGGCTGCGACGGGGTCCACGGCGTGAGCCGGGACTTCATCCCGGCCGGGTTGAGACGCAGCTTCGAGCGGATCTACCCGTTCTGCTGGGTCGGTCTGCTCTCGGAAACCCCGCCGGTCAGCGACGAGCTGATCTATGCCAGCCACGAGCGAGGCTTTGCCCTGTGCTCGATGCGAAACGAGCACCGAAGCCGCTACTACGTCCAGGGCCCGGCCGACACCACCCTGGACGACTGGCCGGACGACCGCTTCTGGTCCGAGCTGATCTCGAGGCTCCCTCCGGGGCCGGCGGGGAGCCTGGTCAGCGGCCCTTCCATCGAGAAGATCATCACCCCGTTGCGAAGCTGGGTCAGGGAGCCGATGAGGCACGGTCGGCTGTTCCTGGCCGGCGACGCCGCCCACATCGTCCCCCCGACCGGGGCCAAAGGGCTGAACCTGGCCATCTCCGACGTTGTGTATCTGAGCGAGGCCCTTGGAGACTTCTACACCTCCGGCTCGGCCACGGGGCTAGAGGGATACTCGGGCACCGCCCTGGCCAGGGTGTGGAAGGCGGTGCGCTTCTCTTGGTGGATGACCACCATGTTGCATACCTTCCCCGGGATGAGCGACGAGTTCGAGCGTCGGCTTCAGATCGCCGAGCTCGAGCACCTGTTCGAGTCGGAGAGCGCGCAGCTGGTGATGGCGGAGAACTATGTGGGCCTGCCTCTGTGAGGCGGGTGTGAGCGAGAAGGGCACGATGAGCGGATACGAGGACGGGATGAGGGTGAGGCGGAAGGTCCTCGGCGACGAGCACGTCGACCGGGCGACCGCGTCAGCCACAGGGATGGATGCCGACTTCCAGCGATGGATCACCGAGACGGCCTGGGGAGGAGTTTGGGCCAGACCAGGTCTCGACCTGAGGGCGAGGAGCCTCATAACCATCGCCATCCTCGGGAGCCTCAACCACGACGAGCTCGAGCTTCACCTCCGCGCCGCGAGGAACACCGGCGTGACACCGGCGGAGATCGGGGAGGCCCTTCTCCATGTTGCCGTCTATGCCGGCGTCCCCGCCGCCAACCGGGCATTCAAGGTGGCCAAGACGATCTATGACGAGGATGACATGAGATGAGCGAGCCCGTTATCCGCCACTACGGCCCCAAGGCATACGCCGACCACCCGCCGTTCTCCTATCCCGATTACCGGTCGACGGTCAAGCGAAGTCCCAGCCACGACCTGATCCGGATCGTGCAGACCCTGACCGAGACCACCGGTCCCGGCCCGGCGTGGGCCGAGATCTCCGAGGAGGACACCGATCTGACCACCAACACCGGCACGGGGAGCCCGGCCATCGGCGAGCGGATCATCGTCACCGGCCGGGTCCTGGACGAAGAAGGGCGGGGAGTGCCCGACACCGTTGTCGAGATCTGGCAGCCGAACGCCAGCGGGCGCTACGCCCATTGGCGGGAGACCGAGTTCCCCGCTCCCCTCGACCCCAACTTCGTGGGGGTGGGTCAGTGTCTCACCGACGGCCAGGGTGGATATCGGTTCACCACCATCAAGCCCGGGCCCTATCCGTGGGGAAACCACCCCAAGGCCTGGCGCCCCTCCCATATCCACTTCTCGCTGCTCGGGCCTGCTATCGGCATGCGTCTGGTCACGCAGATGTACTTCCCCGGCGACCCGCTGATCCCCCTCGACCCGATCTTCAACTCCGCCCCACCTCATGCCAGGGACCGTCTCGTCGCCACCTACGACCACGACGTCACCGAGGCCAACTGGGCCCTGGGTTATCGCTGGGACATCGTGCTTCGCGGCGAGATGGCCACCCCGCTCGACGAGGGGGAGAGTTGAGGGGGCGGCTGGGGCAGACGCCGTCGCAGACCGTCGGGCCCTTCTTCACGCTCCGGCTCTACCGCGAGGGGGAGAATGTCCTGGTCGGCCCTGGCCAGGACGATGAGCGAATAGTGATCGAGGGACGGGTGCTCGACGGGGACCGGACCCACATCGAGGACGCCCTCCTCGAGATCTGGCAGGCGAACCCCTCGGGCAGATATCGCCATGCCGACGACAGCCGCGACCTCCCACTCGACGAGGGATTCACCGGCTTCGGGCGGGCAGTCTCCGACTTTCACACCGGCGATTACCGATTCGAGACGGTGAAGCCGGGCCTGGTCCCCGACGTCGAGGGCGCCTTCCAGGCGCCACACATCTCGTTGATCGTCCAGGGGCGTGGCATGCTCAACCCGGTGTTCACCCGGATCTACTTCTCCGACGAGGAGCAGGCCAACGAAGACGACCTCATCCTGCGCACCGTTCCAGCGAGCAGACGCCAAACGCTCATCGCCGAACTGACCGACGAGGGGCCACCCAAGGTCTACCGCTTCGACGTGAGGTTCCAGGGTGACGACGAGACGGTGTTCTTCGACTTCTGACATGGTCGATCCTGGATTCACCACCGAGAAGATGGCCCGGGTATTCGCCCCCTCCGCCCGGGTAGAGGCGATGCTCCGATTCGAGGCGGCCTTGGCTCTGGCCCTGGCCGACACCGGTCTCGCCCCGCCGGATTCGGCCGGGAGGGTGGCCGACGCCTGCTCGTCCCCTGCCTCGGACCCGGATGCGATCCTGGCTGCCACCTGGGTCGAGGGGACTCCGCTCGACCCTCTCCTCGCCGAGATTCGGGGCCGCGTCTCCGAAGACGACTCTCGGTGGCTCCACCACGGGGCGACCACCCAGGACGTGATCGACACCGCCACCATGATCCAGGCCGCTGAGGGGCTGGGAATACTCGAGTCCGGGTTGGCCGACCTGGCCCGCATACTCGCCGGGCTCGTCGCCGAACATAGAGGTCAGCCCCAGATTGGCCGGACCTTCCTCCAACACGCCCGGCCTTCGACGTTCGGTTTCAGGGCTGCGACCTGGCTCGATCCGGTCCTTCGCCACCTGGGCGAGCTGAGGGAGGCCCGGGCCGGGCTGGTGGTCCAATTGGGCGGACCGGTCGGCGACCTGGCTCCCTACGGCAAGAGAGGGGTCGACGTGATGGAGGCTCTGGCAACCCGCCTGGGGCTGGCCTCACCCGGCATCTCTTGGCACAGCGACCGATCCCGGGTGGCGGCCCTGGTGGCCGTGCTCCAGCGGTGCGCCCGGACCATGGCCAAAATCGCCGGGGACATCGCCCTGCTCGCCTCTACTGATATCGCCGAGGTCCGGGTCCGATCCGGAGGCTCGTCGAGCATGCCCGGGAAGCGAAACCCGATCGACGCCATCAGGGCCGTGGCCGCAGCCGAGGCATGCACCGGGGTGGCGAGCATGGTCACGGGCGGTCGTTCCCATGAGCTCGACCGGGGCATCGGCGGGTGGCATGTCGAGTGGCTGGCCATCCCCCTCGTCTTCGAGACGACCGCCGCGGCCATAGAGGCGATGAACGTCTGTCTCGGCTCACTCGAGGTGGCCCCGGGGCAGATGGAGGCCCGAGCCGGGGAAGGCCCCGATCTCGACCTGAGGCTGATCGATCGGGTCCTCGCCGCCTACCAGGGAACGGTCGAGCCGGGATGACGGCCCATGAGGGAAGAACCGGGACCCTGGACTGGTCCGACTCTGGTGGCGGGCCGGGGCGGCCCCTGGTGATGGTCCATGCCCTGGGCGCGAATCGAGACCTCTGGGCGCAGCAGGTTCCGGTCCTGTCATCGAGGCGGCGGGTGGTTCTGCTCGATCTCCCCGGGCACGGCACCTCGTCGGCGGCGCCCGGTCACTACACCGTCGCAGACCTGGGGCTCGACGTACTCGACATCGCCACCGCGGCCGGCGTGGGGGAGTTCGACTTGTGTGGCATGTCGTTGGGTGCTCTCGTAGCACTCTGGGTAGGGATCAATGCACCGGATCGGGCGCAAGCCCTGGTCGTGTCCAACACCGCGGCCCGAGTGGGGAGCGAGGAGCTCTGGGCGGCGCGGATCGAGGCGGTCGAGGCCGGAGGCATGGAGGCGGTGAGGGAAGCCGCAGTAGAGAGGTTCTTCTCCCCTGACCACGCCTCGGCCAACTCTGCGATGGTCGCCGAGGCGACGAGGATCCTCCTCTCCGTCGACCCGGTCGGCTACATCGGCTGTTGCGCAGCCCTCAAAGAAGCCGACCTGCGTGAGTCGGTGGGCGCCATCCGCTCCCCCACACTCGTCATAGGGGGGGACCGGGACATAGCGACCCCGCCGGACGAGTCGGTCTGGCTCCACGACCACATCCCGGAGAGCACACTCCGGATTCTCGAGGGCGCGGCCCACTTCTCCAACCTGGAGCGACCCGACGATTGGACCGCCGAGGTGGCAGGGTTTCTAGAAGGGCGCTGATCGCCTAACCGGCGTGCGCCAGCCGGGTGCGATCTTTGAGATCGCGCAGGATGACCAGCTCCTCGGTCGTGGGCGGCTCGGTGACCTCGACGGCTTCGGCGACCCGGAGCTCCCATCCGGTGTGAGCGCGCACCGTCTCTACGTCGACTCCCGGGTGGGTGGCCACAAGGGTCAGCTCGTGGGTGGCGGTATCGGGTTTGAGCACACCCTGGTCGGTGATGACCAGCGTGGGCCCGTCCCCATGACTCCCCGATCGACCTTCACCATGCCGGCCGAAGCCCAGCGAGGTGACGAAGTCGACTGCCGGCACGAAAGAGCGCGGCGTCTGCCGCAACATCACGATCACCTCGCCCGCATTCGCTGCGATCTCGGGCGCCCCACCGGCACCGGGCAAACGGACATCGGGCCGATCGTAGGGCCCGATCACCGTGCTGTTGAGATTGCCGTACCGGTCGATCTGGGCCGCGGAGAGGAAGCCGACGTCGATACGCCCCGCCTGGAGCCAATAGGCAAAGATCTCGGGAACTCCGACCACGAGGTCGGCCGTCTCCGCCAGCTCACCGTCCCCTATCGACAGCGGAAGGATGTCGGGCCTGGTGCCGATCGTGCCCGACTCGTAGATCAACACCACCTGGGGCGCATGCGAGAGACGAGCCAAATTGGCGGCCTCCGAAGGAAGCCCGATGCCGACGAAACACACCTGGCCGTCCTTCAAGCTCCTGGCCGCGGTCACGGTCATCATCTCGTCCGACGTGTAAACCGCCGACCGGGCCGCTTCCTCACCCACCGCCAAGCCCGAGCCTTTCGAGGTAGGCGGCATGGTCCTCGGCTCCCAACACGAAGTCTTCCATCCAACGGGCGAAGCTCTCGCGGTCCCGGGAGATGGCGTCCCACCCGGTGTAGAATGCGTTGTCCCGGGTCGAGAAGCCCATCGCATACGACGGGTGCGACCCGCCGGGGACCAGGGCGATCGCGCTGACGGTCCACCCCGGCAGCACCACGTGATTGGGCCCCGACGCCGACAGCTCGTCCACGACCTCCTCCACAGTGACGATCGCAGACCTGGCGGCGAGGACCGCTTCGCGTTGCACTCCCGTGATCCCCCACATCCCGATGTTCCCCCGTCGATCCGCCTGTTGGGCATGGATCACCGTCACATCGGGGTTGAGAGCCGGGACGGCCGCCAGCTCTTCGTCGGTGAAGGGACAGCGGATCGGGGCCACCCTGGTGTGATCGCCCAGATCGGTGCCGTCGTATCCCCGCAGCACGGCAAAGGGAAGCCCTGAGGCCCCCGCCGCATACCGTGCCGCCATCCCGGCGTGGCTGTGCTCCTCGATCTCGAGGGGATGGGGGAAGTCGTGCTCGACTGCATCCCGGAACCTGTGCAGCGAGCCGACCCCCGGATTCCCACCCCAGGAGAAGATCAGCTTGCGGGCGCAACCCATCCCGATCAATTGGTCGTAGACGACGTCAGGAGTCATCCGGGACAGGGTCAGGTCCTTCTTGCGTTGGCGGATCAGCTCGTGGCCCGCGGCAAACGGGATCAGGTGGGTGAAACCTTCCATCGCGATGGTGGCGCCGTCGGGAACGAGATCTGCGATGGCGTCACGGAGCGAAACGATCTCAGCCAACTGTCACTTCCCTGTCACGCCGAGCAGACAACGATCGCACCCTACCGCTTCTGCCATCTGCCACAGCCAGCCCGGCGAGCCATTAACTTGCCGCCGTGCCCGACCAGAGATACCAGCACAGCGCGACCACGCCGGCCGCCATCGACGAGGTGTGGCAGGCGCTCGAAATGCCCACCACCTGGGAGGCGATACCGGGGGTGGACAGGGTGGTCGACCCGGTGATCGACGAATCGGGGAGTCTCCTCGGCTTCTCTTTCGAGAGTGCCGTGGGAGGTCGGAGGTACAACGGCACCGCCACTCCGGCGGGTCGGGAGGTGGGGAGGATGATCGCGTGGCACATCAGCACCTCCGAGATCCAAGGTCGGATATCCGTCGGGTTGGCCCCCGAGGGTGAGGCGACCAGGGTCGACGTGAGCCTCGAGGTCGAGGGCATCGGAATCCTGGGCTCACTCTTCTTCCCGGTCATCGCCTCGGCCATCGGCGGTGGGTTCACCGAAACCGTGGAGGAGTTCGTCGGTGGCCTACGGGCCTGAGGCCGCCTCGTCCTCGAGCGAGGCCAGCTCCTCTGCGACCTGTCTCGCCTCCTCGCGGCCCCCGGTTGCGATCTGGGCCCGATCGGTGATCAGGGTCACCTGATTGTCCAGGACCTGGATGAAACCGCCATGGACCCCGATCGTGGTCCGGGACCCGTCCTCGGCCTCGACCAGCACCACGCCCGTGACGAGAGCGCCCATCAGCGGCTCGTGATTGGCCATGATCCCCAGCTCCCCGTCCGGGGTCTTGGCCAGCACGAAAGTGGCTTCCCCGCTCCAAACCGTGGCCTCGGGAGAGACAACGTCCACCTGAAAGGTGGCAGCCATGACTCAGCGGCGGCTCAGGCCGCCGCCTCCTTGGTCAGCTCGGCGGCCCGTCGCTCGACGTCCTCACGGCCCCCGACCATGTAGAAGGCCTGCTCCGGGTACTGGTCCATGTCACCGTCCAGCACCGCCTTGAAGGCGGCGATGGTCTCCTCCAGCGGTGTGTAGATGCCGGGCTGACCGGTGAACTGCTCGGCCACGAACATCGGCTGGGCGAAGAAGCGCTGGATGCGCCGGGCCCGGCCCACCACCAGCTTGTCCTCCTCGGAGAGCTCGTCGATGCCGAGGATCGCGATGATGTCCTGCAGGTCCTTGTATCTCTGCAGGACGCGCTGCACCTCGATCGCCACCGCATAGTGCTCCTCTCCCACGATCTGGGGGTCGAGGGCGCGGCTCGTCGAGTCGAGCGGGTCCACCGCCGGGTAGATCCCCAGGGCGGTGAGGGGACGTGACAGCACCGTGGTGGCGTCGAGATGGGCGAAGGCGGTGTGCGGGGCCGGGTCGGTGATGTCGTCGGCGGGCACGTATATCGCCTGCAAGGATGTGATCGACCTTCCCTTCAGCGAAGTGATGCGCTCCTGAAGGAAGCCCATCTCGTCGGCCAGGTTGGGCTGATAGCCCACCTCCGAAGGCATCCGCCCCAGCAGGGTCGACACCTCTGAGCCGGCCTGGGTGAATCGGAAGATGTTGTCGATGAACAACAGCACGTCCTGGCGCTGCACGTCGCGGAAGTACTCGGCCATGGTCAGAGCGGAGAGGGCGACCCGAAGCCGGACCCCCGGTGGCTCGTCCATCTGGCCGAAGACGAGGGCGGCTTTGTCGATGACCCCGGTCTCTTTCATCTCCAGGAAGAGGTCGGTCCCCTCACGGGTGCGCTCACCCACACCGGCGAACACCGAGACGCCACCGTGCTGGGTGGCCACCCGGTTGATCATCTCCTGGATGAGGACGGTCTTGCCGACGCCGGCGCCGCCGAAGAGCCCGATCTTCCCGCCCTGGAGGTAGGGGCTGATCAGGTCTAGCACCTTGATCCCGGTCTCGAAGACGGTCTTCTGCGGCTCGACGTCCTCGAATGCAGGCGGGGTGCGGTGGATCGGCCAGCGCGGCTCTGAGAAATCCTGGTCAGGGGCGTCGAGGGAGTCGCCCCAGACATTGAAGATGTGACCCAGTGTCTGGTCGCCGACCGGGACCGTGATCGGCCCGCCGGTGTTGTGGACGACGGCGCCCCTGGTCAATCCGTCGGTGGGGGCGAGGGCGATGGCCCGCACCTTGCTCCCCCCGAGGTGTTGCGCCACTTCGGCGATGACCCTGCGCTCGTCGTCGCCGATCTTGAAGTCGACGGTTATGGCGTGAAGGATCTCGGGGAGCCCCTCGGGGGGGAACTCGACGTCGATGACCGGACCGGCCACCTTGACGATCCGCCCCACGGGCAATGCTTCAACCATGGCTCAAACTCCTCTGGTGATTGTCCAAATACCAAGTACCAAGTACTAACTCCGTCCTTCCGCCAGGGCCTCGGCCCCGCCCACTATCTCGGCGATGGCGGTGGTGATCTCGGCCTGGCGGGCCCGGTTGGCCTGGACGCGGAGCACCCGGATCAGCTCCTCGGCATTGTCCGTGGCCGCCTTCATCGCCCTGCGCCGGGCGCTGTGCTCCGACGCGGAGGCCTCGAGCAGGATATTGAAGATGGTGGCCTCCACGTAACGAGGGAGGAGGCGGTCGAGGATCTCCTCGGGTGATGGCTCGTACTCGTAGGAGACCTGATGCTCTCGCTCCGCCTCCTGGGACTCGGGCGGGGTGATCGGGAGCAGCTCGAGACGGGCGGGCACCTGGGTCATGGCCGACTGGAACCTGGTGAAGAACACCTCGACCGCATCGATCTGCCCGGTGGCGAAGGCGGCGAGGGCGGTGTTGGCGATGGCGCGGGCGTCGCCGTATCCGGGGGTGTCGGTCACACCCACGTAGGCGCCTTCGATCCGATAGCCCCGATAGCGGAAATATCCCTGAGCCTTCTTGCCCACGGCGTAGAGAACAACGTTCTTGCCTTCCCGGTCGAGCTCACGGATCCGGGCCTCGGCGAGCCGGATGATGTTGGAGGCATAGGAACCGGCCAAGCCGCGGTCGGAGGAGACGATGAGAAGGCCAACCGTCCGGATGTCACGTTGCTCGAGCAGGCGGTGCGACGACCCGCCGGCGGCCCCCACGTTCTCGATCACCTCGATCAGCTTGGCGGTGTACGGCTTGGAGCCGTGGACGCGGGCCTGTGCCTTGGGTATGCGGCTGGCTGCGATCAGCTCCATGGCGCGCGTGATCTTCTTGATCGCATCGACCGATCCGATGCGTCGCCTGGTGTCGCGGAGCTGGGCGGATGCCATGCCTGCCGGCTACTCCTCGACCCTCGAGCTCTCGAAGGTCTCCTTGAACTCGGTGATGGCGGTGTCGATGGCTTCGCCTTCGGGCAGCTTGCCGGTCTCGCGTAGCTCGTTGAGCAGCCCTGGCTGACGGGTGCGGAAGTGCTCTCGCATCCCCACCTCGAAGCGACGCACGTCGGCGATGTCGACGTCGTCCAGGTAACCCTCGGTCACGGCGTAGATGGCCAGGACCTGCTCCTCGACCGGGATCGGCGAGAACTGGGGCTGCTTCAACACCTCGACGACACGACGTCCCCGCTCCAGCTGGGCCAGAGACGTGGCGTCCAGCTCCGAGCCGAACTCGGCGAAGGCGGCCAGATCGCGGTACTGGGCCAGGTTGAGACGGAGCGGCCCGGCGATCTTCCGCATCGCCGCGACCTGGGCCGCGCCACCAACCCGGGACACCGAGGTCCCGGCGTTCAGGGCGGGGCGGATCCCCTGGTAGAAGAGGTCGGTCTCGAGGAAACACTGCCCGTCGGTGATGGAGATGACGTTGGTCGGGATATAGGCCGAAATGTCGTTCGACTTGGTCTCGATGACGGGGAGCCCGGTCATCGAGCCTGCACCCAGCTCGTCGGAGAGCTTGGCGCAGCGCTCGAGGAGCCGACTGTGCAGGTAGAAAACGTCTCCGGGGTATGCCTCACGACCGGGAGGGCGGCGGAGGAGGAGGGAGATCTCCCGGTAGGCGACGGCCTGCTTGGAGAGGTCGTCGAACATGATCAAGGCATGCTGCCCGTTGTACATCCAGTGCTGGCCGATGGCCGACCCGGCATAGGGGGCGTACATCTGGAGTGCTGGAGCGGCCGACGCCGGGGCGTTGACCACCACCGTGTACTCCATGGCGCCGGCCTCTTCCAGGGTCGACACGATCTCCGCCACCGTCGACGCCTTCTGCCCGATGGCCACGTAGATGCACTTGACCTCGTCTTTGGTCCCCTGGTTGACCTTTTGGTTGATGATGGTGTCGACCAGGATGGCCGTCTTGCCGGTCTGACGGTCGCCGATGATCAGCTGACGCTGGCCCCTGCCGATCGGGGTCATGGCGTCGATGGCCTTGATCCCGGTCTGGAGCGGCTCGCTCACCGGCTGTCTCTCCACGACCGACGGCGCCTGGGTCTCCAGCAGACGGCGCTCTGTGGTCTCGATCGGCCCCTTCCCGTCGACCGGGTTGCCCAGCGGGTCGATGACACGGCCGAGGAGGGCATCGCCCACGGGAACCGAGAGGACGGTACCGGTCTGCTTGACCGGGTCTCCTTGCTGGATGTGGCTCGCCTCGCCGAGGATGACCACACCGAGGTCCTCTTCGTCGATGTTGAGGGCAACACCGACCAGGCCGCCGGGGAACTCGAGCAGCTCGGATGCCATGACGCTGGGCAGCCCCTCGACCCGGGCCACGCCGTCGGCGATGGAGGTGACATAGCCAACCGTTTCCTTGTCGACCTCCGGCTCCCAGCCGGAGAGCTGTTCACGCAGGGACTTGGTTATCTGGTCGGCTGTGATGGTCAATTCAGACATTGCTCTCCTAGCGGCTCAGCACGGTATGACGAAGTTCTTCCATCGAGTGGGCCAGCGATCCGTCGATCACCACGTCGCCGATCCGGGCCACGATCCCCCCGATCACCGACTCGTCGACGATGACCTTGACCTCGACCTGTCGACCGGTGGCCTTGCCCAGGGCGGCAGCCAGCCGCTCCACGGTTGCGTCGTCGAGCGGGACGGCGCTGCGAACCTCGGCCATGG
>Ga0299913_10000006_pt1 | contig 95281 bp, 121 predicted proteins | sample RVTome_9_FD_201360 | JGI IMG/M metagenome (GOLD analysis project Ga0299913, IMG submission 201360) | Soil microbial communities from uranium-contaminated site in the Upper Colorado River Basin, Wyoming, United States - RVT155D38 (version 2) ... | reverse complement strand
GAAGAGGCCAGGGCCTCTTGTCAGCCGCGTCAGTCCAGCCCACTCAATGGAGCTGGCCCGCATTAATATGGCTGAGAAAACTCAGCCGATGATCTCGACCCCGGTGGGCCGGCCCATTCGATTCCAGGCGGCACGAACTTCTTCAGGCGAATGCTTCTGGTCGATGCAGCTGTGCATGAGACGATCTCGGCCGTCGGCACCCTGCATAGTTGGTCCCGACATAAAGCGCGACTCGATCTCGAATTCCTTGCCGCAGACATGACAGATGCACGGATATGATTCTTTCATGCCATAACCCTGATGCGTCTGCGAGCGGCGTCAAGTACAGATGCGCCGTCAATTGATTGGAGCCCCAGGTGGGATTCGAACCCACGATAACCTGCTTGGAAGGCAGGTGCCATAGGCCACTAGGCGACTGAGGCTCGCGAATAGCGAGAGGTGAATGGTGGACCTAGGGAGATTCGAACTCCCGACATCCTGCGTGCAAGGCAGGCGCTCTCCCGCTGAGCTACAGGCCCACTGCTAATAACGGCTACATCGAGCCGCGGCGTGCATCCTTGGCCGAACACACAACGCCATGCTCGGCCGGCTGTCGAACAAGAACAGTCTGCCCGCAGTACGGGCAGTGATAGACTTGCTCTTCTGGCTTCTTGCTCATCGTCCGTCTCGTGATGTGTGAGGCAGGCATCTTACGCATGATGCACTCGGACGGCAAGCCTGGCGTATCGACTAATGCAAGACGCAGAAGTATGATGATCTCGTTAGTACATACATTAGCGAGGCTTAGTCTTGGCAACCGATACCAGCAAATGCGTAGCCCCCATCAGTGGCACCACTCGCTGTGGCCAGCCAACCTGGCAGGTTATGATCTTAAAAGTCCCCGGCGGCACGCTCAAGGGCGGCGCCTGCGTCAAGCACGTAGATTTCGTCAAGACGATTCTGCGCGATGCAGCCAAGGGACGTGCTGAGCGAGCCGCTCAAGCGTAAGAAGTTGGCGCGCCCGGAGGGGATCGAACCCCCGACACCGTGGTCCGAAGCCACGTGCTCTGTCCGCTGAGCTACGGGCGCGCGAGTGAAAGTGTGGCTCCGGGTCGAAGATTCGAACTTCGATAGGCGGTTCCAAAGGCCGCCGTCCTGCCATTAGACGAACCCGGAACGCGAAATACTGCGAAGCAGCGGAACCGAAAGTCTAGACGAAACGTCTGAGTGCTATGATCACTCTAACAGACACCCTTCACCGATGGCAATATGCCGTCTTGCCTATCGCTCTCATGTTGCTGATTTCCGCCTGCTCTCCGCCATCACCTGCTCCGTCAGAGCCAGGCTCTACGCCGGCATCTTCCGAGCGTCCCGCGCGGCGCATGCCAACGCCGATCTCGAGCGCCGAAGAGGCCGTCATGGTTGCCAAGGATTATGATCCGCGTTTCGCTGATTTCGAGCCACTCAATCCAGACGTAATCGGTGCTTCAAGCTGGTATACAGTCGAAGAAGCCGAGAATGGCTGGCTTGTCACCTTTGTCCTGGGTTGGGGCGATTGTCCGGCCGGCTGCATCGACAAGCACGAGTGGCGAATTGACGTCTTAGATGACGGCACCGTCGCAGGCATCAACGAGGTGGGACCCGATGTGCCGGACGGCATGCTCGGCGGCGAGTAGCAAGTGTGGCTGCGCAGCTAGGATTCGAACCTAGAGTCGCCTGATCCAAAGTCAGGAGCCTTACCGTTTGGCCACTGCGCAACGCTAGTGGCCGCCATCAATCAGATGATAGGCGGCGTAAAAGATCTGCGGCCATAGCCTGGACAGTCGCCTCGGCCAATGGAGGGGCGCTGGGCATCAGTACCGCGTGCTGCTTTTTCATCGCCTCGGCCAATGCTTTGGCTGTTGGCGCGGACGTCGCCTCGATAGCGCGGCGGGCGAAATCTTCAATGTCATTCACAGCGGCGCCGCCATAACGGTCGATAAGACCTCGGCGTTCCTCGTCAATGAGCGCCTTCGCGTTCGACTTGTTCGATGCGCTCATGCCGCCTCCCTGAACTTGATAGATGATGAAATGGTGGCCTCGGAGGGATTCGAACCCCCGACCCGCTGGATGTAAACCAGCCGCTCTAACCGCTGAGCTACAAGGCCATGAATTGATTGTACGGGAGCGCCGAAGCTAAAGCAACCGACTCCGTAGCGCGACAAGTATGAATGGCGGAGAGGGAGAGATTCGAACTCTCGACGGGTTGCCCCGAACCGCCTTTCCAGGGCGGCGCCATAGGCCACTAGGCGACCTCTCCGTGATGTACCCTATTAGATTCCGGAGACATTGGCAACTAGGCTGACTGAGATGTCGCCGCCGGCCGCGTAGTCAAGCTTCAATACGCCTACAACAACAATTCGCGTAACCCCAGGCGACAGCGATTGCGCCACGCTTAAGGTAGATAAAGGGCCGCGATACAAGATTTCGTCGGCGAGCGTGACACTGACTTCGATAGCCTCTGCCAGCTCGGCAGAACCATCAAGCTGAGGGGTGAGAGTGAACTCGCCAAATTCTGCGCACTCGATATTGAAGGAGACTTCGCCGGTGCGATCACCAGGCATGAGTGGGCCGTTTAGTAGTGAACCTTCCGTCTCAGTGTCACAACGTTGCCCGCCAAAGGCGTTCGCAAGCTCGCCATTCGCAATTATCCCCGAACCAATGCCGAGCGTAGCCAGCAAGGTGATGACAACAAGGTAGCGACGTGCCGACATGGGATACTCCAAAAGGGATAGATCTCTATTATCCAACAACAAAGCGGCTAATGCCATAGGCAGACAAGCAGTAAATTGGCTCTTCGGGCAGGTCCCTCCCCTGCTACTCTGTGCGTAGGCGTAGCTGTTGGACGCCTCGTCATTGTCTCACTATCGAGTCTCGAGAGTAAACTCTCGCACGCTTAGCGGCTCGTCTGACCCTTTGCAGCAAACGAGACTCCACACAGATCGGTTCGCGTGTCATTTTGCCACGCCGCCGAAGAGTTCTGACATCAGGGCGACTCTGTCGCTGCCGGACTAATATCCGGCACCGGCTCGCCTGCCGACGAGACACTTGTATCAGCAAGGCCTCGCCAATCGCCACGCAGACGAGCGAATATCAGAGAATATGAACCCGCTGGCTTAATCTACCCGGCGTAAAAGGCCGGGGATCAGGCCCCACATCAGCGTTGGGCGTTTGCGCGCCTTACTAGCCTTGGCGGTGCGGACGATCGTCGCAAAACGATCTGCCTATAAATAACGCCCGGGTTAGCATACCGGGCTCCCCGAGTCTTGGCTACTCGGACAATGTATCGTACTCACCACTTATACGGCTGGTGACGCCACCGTGTAAATTCGCGAACGCGATGTGATTCGAACACATAACCGGCGTCCCGCGCTCTACCAATTGAGCTACGCGTTCGCGAGATGAATGGTGCCGCCGGAGGGATTCGAACCCACGACACCTGGTTCTTCAGACCAGTGCTCTACCAACTGAGCTACAGCGGCACGAATTGCCATCGAACTTTGTTTACGATAACACTCGCCTTAGTTCGACGTCAAGGGACAGTGAAATGGAGCCCCCGGCGGGATTCGAACCCGCAGCCTGCGCCTTAGGAGGACGCCGCTCTATCCACTTGAGCCTCAGGGGCATGCACCCGTTATTGTTATTCGCTCAGCGCGTCGCGCAGGCGAGTCAGCGCCGGGAAAGTTTCGCGATCATCGTCGCGGTATTCGTCGACGTCGCCGTTGCCATAGCGCCAACCATCGACTAGCGACTCGAGCTCACGCGTGGCTGTAGGAAGATCAAGATCATTCATTTCGCGCCACATGCGAATCGACTGGCGGATGAACTCCGAAAAGCCGATGCCGGTTACGGCCAGATCCTGAGTTAGAAACAAGCGAAGCTCTTCGCGCGCTTCAGGGGTGATATTGATCGGTACGCGAACATCATCCTTGGCCAGGATGCGCGGTAGATCCTTGATGTATTTCATAGTGTCCTCTGAGGCCTTATTGATGTTGGGTAATGGTCGTCGCGCCTCGACCAACGTCAAGGCCAGATGCTACGGCAAAGGGCGATACTGCGCTCTTTATATTCTGGGTGGGCCAGCCTCTATTGCGGCCAGATTTGGCAATCCGGCCCTACCGTGCCAGTCAGCGAGGTAGTCGTCTTTACCTGCGGATCCATCTCAAGCTCCTGGATCGCCAGGCTCAAGCGACATGCGGCCGCAAATTCAGCGAATGTCTGACTGGTTGAGCTGCGCCAGGCGTAGTCGATACGAACGAATTCTTCACGATACGCCTCGGCCTTATCGTACGAGCTAAATAGCCCGCCCAACAAAACGTAGTGACAGCAAGCCCCAGTGTCGATGATGACGTACATCATTTTACCCCTTCGAACGATAAGCGTGTGCGTACTTCGCACCGGAAGTGCCGGCTCATGCTTCGAAAGATAAGGGCTTGCCCACCCAGATTAAATATTGGTACCGCATACCGGATTCGAACCGGTGATCTCCGCCTTGAGAGGGCGATGTCCTGGGCCACTAGACGAATGCGGCACGATGTGTGGTGAGCCTGGGAAGACTCGAACTTCCAACCCGCTGCTTAAGAGGCAGCCGCTCTGCCGTTGAGCTACAGGCCCACACGAATAAAGGGAAAGAATGAATGGTCCGAAGTCCTGGATTTGAACCAGGGACCCCTGCATGTCGAGCAGGTGCTCTAGGCCACTGAGCTAACCTCGGATGGTAGGAGCGGTGGGGATCGAACCCACGGCCTTCTGCTTATCAGGCAGACGCACGCGTACCGCCGTGCTCCACTCCTATGTGCGATGACAGTTTGATGATTGGAGGTTCCACGGGGAATCGAACCCCAGTCCACCGCTTACGAAACGGTTATCCTACCACTAAACGATAGAACCTCGAAAGGGGCGCTCAACGCCATAAGCGGAGCTAGGAGAAAAGTGAAATGGAGAACTCTATCAGATTCGAACTGATGTACACCGGGTTGCAGCCGGCTCCCTGGCCGCTCGGGCAAGAGTTCTCGAGGAAATGACGCGGCCGGTTCCGACGTTTGCGATCTTTGGCGCTCCTTACCCCGGTGTCACCCGCAGCGGTTACGTTACTCGTTCACAGACGGCGATCCTACTCCCCTTGGGCTGACAACCTTCGGCTTGTAGTTTTCCCGGCAGTGATCACAGTCTACCAGTTTCAAATAACCCCGTCAAGGCGGTTGGCGGGGAGTTAAGTCTGCTAGGCGGAACGGTTAAGCCGCCTCTTTAAGGGAGAACCCGAAACCTAGCAGGTTGATCTTCAGGCGAGAGGCCACAGGCTCGAGGCCTTCGTGCCTGCGACGTGGACTCCACGCGCCTCTCCTCCCTAGCGTCCCGGTGCGCACCGGTCCGGTGGGGGCCTATCCCACTACGCCTAAGGCCAACATTACTGCGAAAGGACAGCTCTTGTCAATCCGCTCTTGTGTGAATTGGTGCTCCTGGGAAGAGTCGAACTTCCATGGTACGAGACCCACAGGGTTTGAAGCTGCTGCGTATGCCATTCCGCCACAAGAGCACGAGGTGAAATGAGTATTGGAGCGGACGACTGGGCTCGAACCAGCATTATTCCTGCTTGGGAAGCAGGTGCCATACCCTTAGGCGACGCCCGCGATGATAATTGGCGGCCCACCGAGGATTCGAACCCCGGACGTCAGGCCTCGAAAACCTGCGCTCTATCCACTGAGCTAGTGAGCCATGAGATAAATTGGCGAGCGCGGCGCGATTCGAACGCGCGACCAGGGGGTTAAGAGTCCCCTGCTCTGACCGCTGAGCTACACGCCCGCGACGGGATGAATGGTGAGTGCGACAGGACTCGAACCTGCATAGTCTGCCGGTTAAAAGCCGGTGGGTCTCCGTTGACCTTCACGCACCCAAAGATTGGCTCGGGAGTAAGGGGTCGAACCTCAGTTTCGGGGGCCAAAACCCCGCGTCCTACCGCTAGACGATTCCCGAACGCGAATGGTGGTGCAGCAGGAAGGATTCGAACCTCCGTAGCCTTTCGACGTCTGGTTTACAGCCAGATGCAATTGTCCGCTCTGCCACTACTGCACGGTGTCCATGAAGCGAATTCCAAGTCATGCCTGACCTAGCTCCTACGACATAGACACAAAGTGTCCGCGGAGCGAATTCCAAGCCACGCCTGGCTGGTTCCTACTGCGCGGACGAATGAATGGTGCCGCCGGCAAGCCTCGATCTTGCGGCCTCCGCGGTTTCAGCGCGGCGCTCTACCAGCTGAGCTACAACGGCACGAGTGTGATGGGCTCACCTCTTTTATTGCCCATCCCTTCCGGCATCGAAGGACTCCATCTAGAACACGGATTAGCCGGATCGGATAATTGCGGCTGCCCAGATCGAGCTCGTCTGGCAAGAGCATCAAGCGAAGTCGCCGCCTTGAATGGTGGACCACGGAGGGGATCGAACCCTCAACCCTCTGCTTGCAAAACAGACGCTCTCCCAATTGAGCTACGGGCCCATGAATGGCTGGCACGGCAGGATTCGAACCTGCGACATCCTGGTTAACAGCCAGGCGTTCTGCCGCTGAACTACACGCCAACGCGAATAAGTGTGTACGGTCTTAAGGCTAAGGAGACCATCACTGGTGATATTAAGCCAGAGGCTCAACAGCGCACAGCACAGCTAGTACACAGACCCGTCTATAAATAACACGCGGCTTCCGAGACTCTGGGGCCTCACAATGCTGACCAGGCACCGCCCGAACCGCCGTCGCGATGGTCAGTCGCGTCGGACGTGTTCAGTAGTCGCCGTGCGTTGCTAAATTGGCGCATGCCTTGCTTAGACGAAGGCATGGATAATTCGGATATGGTTGATATGTATGCGCCGCAGCCATTCTTCTGTCTGATCTGCGGAGCTCAAGCGCGGTTCGACGATGGCAGTGGCACGCTACAGCATGAGAATCGCGATTTAGATCAAGACCATGCGCCAATGGCGCCGCCGACCGGGAGCGAATAGACAAGGCCGGCTTCGCGCCGGCTGTCGTGGGAATATCCTGGCCAGCCGCCACTTACGGCTCCTTCGGCTGTGTACGACTGAAGGACATCGTCGCTTACTCACCGCCAGGAAAATAGTTAAGGACCTGCTACCTGAATCAAACCTACTTAATCCTCCACCATGCCTGGCTTCATTGGACTAAGGAGATGCTTTTGCAGCTACGCAACCCTTCCGGCTGAGCGCGCTTACTCAGATCCCATAGGCCTCATCTTCATCACGAGCCACCGAGTCGTCAAGAAGTCTCAGCTGACGTGTACTGGTGATCATTTTGCTGCGACACATCAGAGTCGCTCGCTGAGGAAGTGATGTCTTTAAATGTCAGTCTAGAACGTCGCCTGCAGCGTTTTCTAACTCTATAAGCTGTATTTGGACTGATTCAATTCTAGTGGCGACTAGCCGCAGATGAGTTCTAACGCGATGGCAGTTCGCGCAGACCAGCTCACACTTCTCGATTTCAGCGAGAACATGTACTAAGCTATATTCTCGCCGGACCAAGTCGGAGATGGTGGCCGTCTTTTCGCCGATAATGTGATCGAAATCCATGGCCGAGAAGTGAAAGCTTCTTCCGCAGTCATGACAGGGACTTGTCTTCAGGGCCTGAACGTGCAGTTCGGTTGTTGTGTATGGCCGAGTTCTACCTCGATCGATAAAAGATCGAACCCGGTGACAATTAGCGCAAACAACATCGCATTTAGCTAATTCTTCTTGAAGTCGATCCCAGCTTCGCGAACGGACCAGCGTGCCTATGTGTCCCTCCTTATCGCCGCGCCTATGATCGAGATCGAGAATATAGGGAGGACTACTTACTCGACAGTCCGCGCAACCGCGAGCGGCCTTGAAAGCATTAACCTTGGCCGTCGTCTCTTCAATCCTCCGCTTGTCGGATTGATTATTAATTAGACGCGAAAGCCCGTGATTCTTCAGTCTCCACGCGCGATTCATTTCCGGCAGGCAGGATCGGCAGTAATCTTGTCGCCCGCTCTTTTTGGTTCGATTTACTGCAAAATCATCTACAGACTTTTCTAGTCTACAGCCGGGGCATCGCTTGGTGGCATTGACCATAAATTTCTTGACCTCTATTTCAACCAGTTGGTTTGAATAGATACTAAAGTGGCCAGCCACATCAGGCAGTCACCGGGGGGTGGATGGCGGACTCGACCGGATTCGAACCGGCGATCTCCTGTTAGACAGACAGGCATGTTAACCGCTACACCACGAGTCCGCGGATAAAGAGCGAAGCGAGATAGACTTGCTCTGCACGACTCTGTCGTGCAGACTGGCCGCCGCCTTTGACGCCGGTTCCGGAGCTCAGTGTCCGGTCGGACTATTGCCAAAGTGTCTCTGTTTCCAAAAACTGACGGTACTCCAGTTCTGCACGAAAGAGCCGTGCAAAGCAGTATCCATCACGCCCGCTCTATTTAATTGGAGAGCCCGGTCGGATTCGAACCGACAACCCGCGACTTAAAAGGACGCTGCTCTAACCGTTGAGCTACGGGCCCTTGTTCGTTACGGATATCTTCTCACGTTGAAAGATAATTCGCAACCTGGCAATTAGTCAGCGCCAATAACACAGGCAAGGATGATTGGGGTGACCTGAGGGGCTCGAACCCTCAACCGGCGGCTCCACAAACCGCAGCTCTACCATTGAGCTAAGGCCACCACGAGAATGCGACTCAGATGAGCCGCAGGAATGGCACCGCGTGGGGGATTCGAACCCCCGAATCTCCAGAGTGAAAATCTGGCGCCTTAAACCACTTGGCTAACGCGGCATGCTAATAGTATGCGGCGAGGGAAGGCTCGAGTCTTCCTCCCCCGCCGCCCGAGAGGCTTGTTAAGTGGTTGCGCAGCCTCGGGGTCGAACCGAGCTTAGGCAGCTTATGAGACTGCTGGGACACCTCGCCCCCCGCGCGCAATGATAAATTACTCGCCCGACTTAGCGTTCGGCCCATAAGCTTCGCGCATAAACCGGAGCTCGCGACCCTCGAGCGCGGCGATGGCTCGATCCAACGCTTGGGTGGCCGTCCTTAAATCTTCGAGAATGGCTGGATCCGATTCGCCCATGATGACGTCATCCACCTTGGCTCGCGCCGCCGCTAGAATGCCAAAGGGCGGGAGTGGCGGGAGTGGTGCTGCCATGAAATGTTCTCCTAAATGTATGGCGCGCCTCGCGCGACTCGAACGCGCGACCTTCTGCTCCGCAAGCAGATGCTCTATCCACTGAGCTAGAGGCGCACGTAATAAACTTCGTGCTAGGAAAATGGTAGGCGTTCTTGGGATCGAACCAAGGACCTGCAGCTTATAAGACTGCTGCTCTAACCACTGAGCTAAACGCCTAGGTGATATGGACGATAGTGCCGATCATCGGAGGGGATCGGCGGCCGGTCACTGGACATCGACTGTCGATATTCCACCAGTAGATTATAAGCAGTCTGGATCAATTCGCGCTCGGCAAGGTCTTCGCAATCAAGCAGCGTTGCCAGCACACTTGCCGCGGTTGCTAACTTATAAGCGGTGACACGTTTTACTGCAGTCATCGATTACTTGCCGTCGATCGCCCGCAGAGCGAAGGCAAGTCCCTGGGCATAGCCGACGTCCTGAGAAAAGACCGCTTCACTCGCCAGCTCTTCGGCGCCGATCTCGCGCAGTTCATCCTCAATCGAAACGTCGGTCTCAGCGATGATGCGATCAAGGGTTTCGACATTGTCTTCGAAGTCAGTGTAATTATCGAGCAGCAATGCGCGAGCATTGGCGAGCTCAGTAGCAATAGTCTCGCGAGCATTGGGCATAGCTTGTTCTCCTGTGGTAAATGTCAGCAGCCTTTATGGTCTGACATGGGTGAATCTTGCCATCACACAGCAGGCCAGTCAACCCACCGGCTTGTCGCCTAGTGCTCGAGCGAAAGATGTGTTGGCGATGACGACGGGACTCGAACCCGCAACAACCGGATAGACAGTCCGGTACTCTAGCCAATTGAGCTACGTCACCACGCGAATAAAGGTGAGATGGTCAGGGGCAACGGTTATGATCCGATCCTCAGGGAGCCACAATCCCTAGTGCTACCAACTACACTAGCCCCTAATAAATGGCGCGCCTCTAAGGTGCGCATAAGTGTATGGAGCCCGGAGTCAGCTTCGAACTGACGACATCCGCGTTACAAAGGCGGCGCTCTACCAACTGAGCTATCCAGGCGAATGAAGCGGGGCACTGACCCGGTCCCGCACAGGATCCCGTTAACGTACGCGATTAGACGCCAGCCTCAGTTGCCGTTCGTTGCCTATTAGGCGATCTAGCACTCACCAGCGCAATCTCGTCTGCGCCAGACGCCAGGGGGCTACCCTGGATGCATGAATGGTCAGGGTGAAAGGGCTCGAACCTTCGGCCTTGCGGTCCCGAACCGCACGCTCTTCCACCTGAGCTACACCCTGACGAGAGATAATTGGTACCTGCTGAGGGAGTCGAACCCCCAATCCTTGCGGCACTTGGTCCTAAGCCAAGCGTGTATACCGTTCCACCAAGCAGGCACGTGATCGCCGAAGCGACCGGGTTAAATACGCAAGCTCGCTCACGATCAGCGATACTTGCGTGCCAGAGAATGTATGGCTGCCCCGGCTGGACTCGAACCAGCAACATCACGCTTAACAGGCGCGCGCTCTACCATTGAGCTACAAGGCAACGACGAATTGGTGGATAGGGAGGGAATCGAACCCCCAGAGTCGAAGACGGCTGATCTACAGTCAGCGGAGCTCACCACCTGCTCAACCTATCCATTGAGTTTCGGACCGGAGTACGACTATTCCGGGACGCTTCAGAGATGGGGGCGACCCATTACGTCCGCCATTAATTAAGCCGGCGCATATAGCGCCAGCCGCAACGGGTGCGCCGCCTATCCTCGAGATATCTGTTTCACCAATCTCTCCGTAGGCGACGCACCCAGCACCGACGCCCAGCTCCTTTTGGCTGCGCGCGCCGATGCGCTCACGGAGGTGGCAACTCCATGAGGATCCCAGTAAGCCGATGTCTGCACCGACCTCCGAAGAGATGGATGCAGAAGTCTGTATGGTCGGGGTGATAGGATTCGAACCTACGACTTTCTGCTCCCAAAGCAGACGCGCTGCCAGGCTGCGCCACACCCCGATTAGACTTACTGTTACGATCGATCTTCTATTGCTAAGTTCCGCCGTCCGTTGTTCGGCTTAAGGCCGGCGGTCGGCCTTTGTAACGCCTGCGAGCGCGGTCTTTGTCGTCTGATTCGCTTTCGGCGGCTCAGACTCCGTCTCGTGGTTCGCCTGGCGCAACTGGCGGTTGGGGCCATCAGTCTTGCCTGTGGGTGGGTCGAACGCTTTCGCGTCTGACTCGCCCTATTAAATTGGCTGGAGGGGAAGGATTCGAACCTTCGATTACCTGATCCAGAATCAGGCGCCTTACCGCTTGGCCACCCTCCAACGGGTGTATTGTTCCGGGTTACGCCGTTCCGGAGCACCTTCGGATCGCTGCAGACGATCCTGGAAGAGCGCCGCCTGGTCGGGGCTCTCCTTGGTGCCGATGAATGAGTGGCGGAGGGGGAGGGATTCGAACCCTCGAAGCAGGTTTACCCCGCTTGGCGGTTTAGCAAACCACTGCACTAGGCCTCTATGCGACCCCTCCGTGCGTTATTCGACTGGTGAATACATAGCCATTCCAGATGTTTGGCAGGGGCGGAGGGGCTCGAACCCACAACCTGCGGTTTTGGAGACCGCTGCTCTGCCAGATTGAGCTACACCCCTATGAGTCTTGGCGGAAGGGCAGGGATTCGAACCCTGGAAGGGCTTGCGCCCTTAGCTGGTTTCGAAGCAGCCGCCTTCGTCCACTCGGCCACCCTTCCATTCCGAACACGCTGCACGGCTTTGCCGTGCAAACTGGCGGAAGGAGAGGGATTCGAACCCCCGAAGGACGCTCATCACGCCCTCAGCCGTTTTCAAGACGGCCGCTTTCAGCCGCTCAGCCATCCTTCCGTTGCTATGTATTCAATTGTCTCCTATCTATCGTAATGCTAAGTTGATTGGTTTTCCGCCCTAGTGGGCTGCAGAGCCTGTGCCGTTGAGCCAATAAAAAACCGGCTCCTTGCGGAGCCGGTGAGGCGATGGCGTTGGGGCCTAAAGACCCTTCACTATCTTAACTCACCCGACTCCGCTGATCTCCCTTATGGAGACCTTTGGCGGAATAGGCACGCGCTACGAAGCACGGACTCGTCTCGGGGACGATCCGTGTATTCGCTGGTTGTGACCACATTGCCAAAGTCATTGGAGTCGGTTCCTGTTTGCTATTTCGGCGAAAGGCGATTTGCACATTCCGCGCCAGAACATTGAACCACACAAGCGGCTCTCTGTCAAGAAGCACTATTATTTACGATTGCAGACCCCGTCAAGAGCCCCTCTCACCCTAGAATAACTGATTTTTATCGCCAAGCGTCAGTGTTGATTAGTTTGTTCGCCTAGCTCTTGGCTGAAAATATCTCGGCGACTTAACGTTTGTTTCTAAGCCCAGACCGATGCTTGACGCGTCTGCGTAAGGGCGGATGCTTGTGCTAGCTTTCGTATTAGTTTTGAGGAAGATCATGGATCAGCAACACAAACTTGTCGGTGATGATGACAATCCCATCGAGATCGGTACTCAAGTTACCGATTTTCGTGGCCAGGTATGGACGCTAACCGATTGGACTGCGCCGCGCCACGCCGCATCAACAGGGCGAGTATATTTGCGTGCGGAAGATGACGAGCGCGAGTTTTTCCCCGGCGTCATCAACGCTAAAATCGTTGATATCTGATAGCTCGTTGTTGCGCCCGGCGCTCAGATAGAGTCCAACGCTGGATCTGCTTTATCCGCCGGGGCGAATAACATCAGCCTCTGGATTGGCTATCCCGCGCCCAAAGGGACGATTGGGCTGCAGCCAGAAGGCGCGACCGTCTTCGTATTGGCCCGGGTAAGGATGAACAGGCTTGCCCGCCATTCGTTCGGCTTCCAAATACATGACATTCGCCAGGCCGCGCCGTCGATGCTCCGGATCCACCCATACATCGTTGATCATCAGCAGCTTCTCGGGTCCGTGATGATAAACCTCGGCGTGGGCGATCTCGTCATCATCTTCAGTATGGATCAGAACGAAAAATGGCTTCCAACGACAATCGCGAGCCGACATGGGCAGCGCCACGCCATCGCTGTCTTCGTAGTCGACAACGCTGATGCGATAGCCTGCCGGAAGCTTGGTCTTCATAAGGTAGAATTATCGCCTGTGGTTATTGGCGCAAATATTCGAAGCCATAGAGGGCGACCTGATCGTCGGAGAAATCTCCATCGGCATCGGTTGCCCACTGCAGCAACTCCGCATCGCTGTCTTCGGCGGTAGTGTCCGGCTCACTCGAGGCACGCATATTCTGGCGCGCTAGAACCTCGACTGCCTCACGCGACAGCTGTCGGCCGCTGCTGTCGGTAAAGATCATTGCTAAATCGCTCATTGTTAGTCGCTCCTTGGGGTGGTGGGGAAATTTACGACAAATACTGCAGGTAAGTTGCCTCACACTCGCTCATGAGTGTTTCTAGTGTGGCCTCATCGATCGGCATCCACAATTCCCAGCCGTGGAAACCAGGCTCATTGGGCCCGTCGGGGTGCATGCCAATCTGATGGAATGGCGAATAGGACTTTAAAACCTGCAAGATGGCCGCAGCCGCACAGCGCGCTTCGGTTTTGTCGGCGGCATCATAAGCAACGATCGGCCCCTTACCGGGCAAGTCGTAGAGATAGAACACGAAGCTTTAAAGTCTTACGCTTCGCCGCGGAAGGCCAGGAAGTGGCCGGCGGCCAGCGGGTGAAAGTAGTAATCGACGTCATTGATGTCGTCGGGCGTCTCGATGTCGCCACATAGCAGGCAGCGACCTGGATAGGCGCGAGGATCTTCCTCATGACCGCTGCCAACGCGAGCGGAAGAGGCGAACAGGTCCAGCTCGACGAACTCGTCGCTGGTCAGGTCTGCTTCGCTGATCAGGTTCAGCTGCGCATCCGACTTATATTCGGCTAGTTGATCGTAGAGAGCCTCGAGGGCCTGCATATCCATGGCATTCTCCTGGCGCGATAGGATTTATCTAAGTAATGGTAGGTGAAGTGTGGGAAGAAGTGGCCTGACGTCAACCGCAGTGCCTTGGCGCTATTGCGAGGCCGAGGGCGAAGGATCGTCGGCCGCCACTGATTTTGCGCTCAATCGCTCAAGAGCACGGATCTCGTCGCGCCTTCGAGCCGCCAAGGCGTAATTGTCCTCGCGCGCAAACTGCTTCATTTCGCGCCGCCATTGCGCCAAGACCTTGCCATTGCGTCCGCTCAACACGCCTCGCAGGGCGGCTGCATGGCGCCGGCAGTTGGCGGCCGATTCCGATTCGGGGCGAGCCGGATCCAATGGACACAGTCCCAGATCAAACTCCAGACAACGAGCCGGCGATCCGCGATGAGTCACAAATGGCATCGTCCGACGCAATGCATCAAGGGAGGTGTACAAGTCGGCTCCGCCAGGGAAGGGCCCGACATAACTGGCGCCGGGGTAGTCGGACGATTGTGGCTCGTCACCTGCGCGCAGGACAAACAGTCGCGGGCAGGCATCATCACTGAAGCCGACGAACCAACGACCGCGGTCATCGCCGAGGCGCATATTCAGTCGCGGCCGCAAGGCGCGAATCAGTTGTGACTCCAGTATTAAAGCACTCTGGGACGAATCGCACACTTGCCAGGCCACCGAATGACTCAATGAGAAGAGGCGTACTGTGACCATACGCACATCATCCGGGCGCGGGCCGCGCTCGAGACGCGCATAGGTCTTCAGTCGGTGGCGCAGAGAAGAGGCCTTGCCAATGTAAATAGGAATGCCATCGTCATCAAAAAAGACGTATACGCCTGGATCTGTCGGCGCTTCGGCCAAGGCTTCACGCAGAGCACCGGCGGTGGATGCTGGCCGGCGCGGCCAACGGCCGATTAGCGTTGTCGCCTGGTCGGCGGTTAATGGAGTAGTAGCTGCTCGCGAGACAACGCCACGCCAGCCGTAGCGAGTAATGATTCCGACTCAGGCTCGAGCGGCCCGACGGCGCGCTGAATTAGGCTTGCGCAAGCCGCGCAGGCGAGCAGCCATAACAGCGTTACGCGCGATGTCCTCTGGCGTACGCTGCGCGATACGGCGCTCGCGACGATTATACCATTCGGCTGCGAACATGGGCAGGCCACAACGCCAGCAATAATTACCGGCAGGCTGGGATTGCTTGCAATCGGGACAATCCATCTCCATCTCGCGGCGCCAGAAAGCACGCCACATATCGTGGGTAATGTCAGGCGTGTTGATCTTGCGGTTCTCGCGCAGCCAGGCTGTGCGTTCGGGGAAGGTCATCTTGAGTCGTTGGGGCACGCTGAGCGGCAACTTGCTGGTCATAGCCTCACCATGAGCAACAGCTGCACGCCCGTCAAGATCGGGCCTCGCATCGAGAACTCCCCTTGCGAAAGCAGGCATTCAAGAAGAGCCATCACTCTGGATCGTCATCGCGCTGGGCCACCCATAGATACAAATCGCTGTGACGGTCGAAGGGATTTCGCTCATAGTCGCCATATCGCGAAACAACCCGCAGTCCCGCCAGTCGCATCATCAGCTCGAGCTCGTTAGGGAAGACCATCTGCCAGGCGACATCAAAGGTTGCTCGTTCCACCTGTCCGTCATCGGTGTATAGCTCGTAAAACCAGGTGTCGTATTCGATTTGTCGGGCACTGTCGTAACGTTCGCTATCCATACGGATCAGGCGGCTGATGCCTGGGGCCGGGTTGCTGATGTCGCGGCCCATGCGCAGAGGTGCGCCCTTCTGTGACAGGGCGAGGTAGGACAATTGAGGGACGATCATGTCGATCCCCACCAGGCCGCCTGGCGCCAAGTGTCTGCGAACTGCCTTTAAACATGACAATTGTTTTTCAGGATCGGCCAGGTAGGCAAAGCCATTAAAGGCGATGACGACCAGGTCAAAAAGCTCACGTTCGTCGGAGTCGGGCTGGCGTAGATCAAAATCAGTCATGTCCGCCTCGACCAGCTCCAGGCGCGCGGCCAAGTCGGGGTTGTTGGCCAGGTCTTTCTTGGCAATGGCCAAGGTGGGTGCAGAAATATCAAGCCCCACTGCGCGAAAATCATCGCGCTGTTTCATGGCCTCGCGCATCATTGGCCATAACAGGCGTCCAAGGCCTGAACCAAGCTCGAGTAGACGACGGGGCTTTTGGCTGACGACCAGAGAATTCCAATAGGGCAGGTCGTCGGTATAGCCACTGACGTCGAGCCGATACATGTACAGCCCCGCTGTATCGGAAGGATCCAGGTTCCTGTCGGTCATGACCGCCTCAAGTGATTAGGAAAATAGAAGATCGGCATCCTATCTTAGCGTGAATTTCCGTCAATCAACCTTGTCGACGGAGGCCAGCTTCGGTGATGGCGACTCCTTGCCCTGGGGCGTAAGAGCAAAAAGTTCAGCCACTAGCTCAATAAAGAAATGCGCTTCGCGCTCATTACGACAGGGCCGATGCGTCTGGTTGTGACCTTCATAGCCGGTCTCGGCATAGTCGGCCGCCCAGACCGAGCGTGAGATCGATGGCAGACCTTTGCGATCAAAGCCTTGCATGGCAAAAGATTGCTTGGCGCGTGGGCCCTGGCCCGGTAGACCATACCAGAATGACAGATCCAATTCGCGACCCCAGCGCGAGGCGTCTGGAAATTCTTTGTAGTCGTCGAATTCCCAGCCCAATACAGTCAGACTCACTTCCTGCAAATTCTCATCATCGGCAGTTAAGCCTAGATCAGGGAAGTGTGCTTGGACTTCAGCATCGTGAGCTTCGTCAAGATCGAGTGACAGAGAGGCATCTGTTGGCAAGACCATATCCGATAGTGAACTGGAGCGCAGCCGGCGCAATACTTGGCGCGGGTCAATTCTGTCGGGTGAAAAATGCACGAACGTATGCTGGCCCTTGCTCTTGAAAGCCAACATGCGGTCGGCTAGAAGCTTCAACTCCTCCAGAGCTCGTTTCATTCTACTTCTTTCGTCGCCTGTGTATCCCAGTCGACCTGCCCCAGCCATTGGCCCGATTCGGGCTCATATACAAGATGGCCACGCACTTCCTCTTCGCCATCGACAAAGAGGAGAGCCGGGTAAGCGGCCAGTTTGGCAAAGTCAGTTTGCGCGTGGGCCACGATCCCCGACAGACGCAAACGCCCGTTGCCGTCCATGCGATTGAAGTCGGCGAAGACTCTTGCCTGACGCAGCGAGCTAGATAGGGGATGGGCTAGGTCGTCACTCATATGCGGATCATCGTTACGCATCAGCGATTGACAAGGCTACGTCGAGAAATGTTTTTAAGTCGTGCACCCAGCCTTGACGCGGGCTGATCAGCGCGGGGTCATCTCCGCTCTAGCTCCCGCCAGGTTGTCTCACATCACGCGTTAAGCTGCTTACGGCTGCTCCCTTCCGGGCCTGACCGGGTTCACATCCGCTCGCTGCGTGAGACCTGACGATCATCACCGAGTGTTGATGTCTTGCGTTGACTTGCTGCGCCTCGGCTGGGAATTCAGCTCTGCTATAGCGGCTTGCAGATTACAGGGCACCGCTGGCTCCCCACCTAGCACGACTGCGCGTATGGTACGGAGTATGCATCTAACGTCAACTGAGGATAAAAGAAAATAGAGCTCGCACCAATCGAACTCGAGTAACTACTCGAGAACCATCGATGCGAGCTCAGGATGACCGAATGGTCAAAGATTCTGTTAGTGACAAGCACTAACTGGTACTTCGAGCTTTACCAGCCCTTGATGCACCAACCCTTGACCAACCAGCCCTTGAGGGACCAGCCCTTAACGAACTCCATCAGAAATCACCTCCTTGGCTCCATCTCCGCTTCCGCCAATCGCTTCGTAAAGCGACGGCCAAAGCAGGGACGGTTATTTAAAGATAACTATGATTCAGCCCCGGGCCGTGGCAAAAAAGATGTAACTTGGCCGCTGAATAGAGTTTGGCGCGCCGCAAGTTAACGGAAAATAGAAGAATTAGATACACAGAAAGGCCTCAATGACACAGGGGTCATCGAGGCCTTTTGTAGTTACGGAAGCTGTGTTTACCAGCCCTTGACGAACCAGCCCTTAAGGGACCAGCCCTTGATGCACCATCCCTTGATTAACTGCATAATCGAAACACCTCCCTTGCCTCCGCGGATCGCGACTCAGCCATTCCGAAGAGCAGCCGTCATATGATCTACGGTTAATACCGAAACTATTAGCTCTTCATTGCGGTTGGCAAAAAAGATGTATATAGACCGTCAAATCGTGGTCTTGGCGGAAAGCGGTTACCATTTTATCAAATGTCAGCGCAAAGAGACTCCCATTACCAGTCGACAGACTCTCACGGCCAGCTGCGGTACGATCGAGACTTTGAATACTTGGCTTAACCGCCGCCCACATGCGATCCCTCTGTGCTGGCTGTCAGACCTCCATTGGACGCGGCCCACGCAGGCCACAGGCATAGTGGAACGCTTCGCCTCGGCCGAAGTGCTCGGCACACACATCGTGCTCGAGAACGCTGTCGGCGGCCGCAGCTCGGCGACTGATCCTTTCGTAGACTTCGCGCTGTGCAGCCCGGCTCGGACAGCGATGCGCGTCGAATGGCTGCCAGGGAAGACGTCGGCCAACTTGCGACTCACACTGATCAGCAAGCGGAGGAGTCGCGGCGGATTGTTCGGCGCAGGTCACGTGTCGGCACATTGGCGCAGGTCCTCTCAGGCGCGGTAAGGCAGGGCGATGTTGGGGTGCCGACCGCGAGAGTCAAGCAATGCGCGCCACCTCCAGCTAAGGCTGCCGGGGCGAAGCCATGCTGCCCCAAGCAGATCAATAGCCCACGCCGCTGCCCGCTCGTCGGCGCCTGCCGTCACTATGCGGAAGGCGCCGGCTGATCCGGCCTGAGGCTGACGCAGGAATGCCGAGATCTGATCGACGTCATCAAGCGGGGTAATCAGTTCATCGAGCGCGGTCGGAAACACATAGGCGGTACTGCGGACGCGAGCTACTGTCGCCCCGGCCAGCGCGGTTTCAATCAGAACTGCTGAGTTCATGCCCAGTACGACATCGTGTTGAGCCGCACTACTGGCAATGTCTACTGCATCGTCGATGCGAGGCGTCAGTCCCGATTTCGACAGCCGCTTGATGACTTCCTCGCCGTTAATGGCGCGTGGATGCAAGCGCACGGTCAGTCGTCTGATGCCGGCAAGGGCCACCCCGGCCGCGATGATGTCGAGCGCCTCGGCCTCTCCGGCCATCGGTTGGCTGGGGATGAGGACTGAGCGCGCCGGACTCGTTGCTGGCACCAGGGCGGCGCTGTCGCGAACCAGATGGCCGAACCAGGGCTGGCCGGTAATGGTGACCTGCGATGGCCGAAAACCGGCATGGACCAGCTCGGCGACGTTGTCGGCATCAATGGCAGTGACCCAGTCGGGTCTTACCTCACGGATGCGCCCGCGAAGCCGTGACGCGAAACGCAGTGGCTGGTTGCCCCAGAAGTCGCTGATCACCAAGCTCGGCACGCCACACTCGGCCGCCATCACGAGAGCCGCCTGCTCCAGCGCATTGTATTCACTGGTCCCAGTCAGAACCAAGTCGGCTGTCGCAATCATCTCCTGCTCAACATCGCCGGTCGAAGCTTCATGAGTCAGCCCCAGTCGGGCGAAGCGAGCGAGCGCCGGGCCTGCGCCAACCAGGCGAACGGCAACGCCTGCTCGCCGTAGCGCAGCCACCGTAGCGCCAACGGCATTGGCGCCACCCGGGTCATGAGCGAACGCTACGATGGTTGTGTCGGTATACATAAAAAGACTTCCTCGGTGTCCGGTAGACGTCAGATACTCATTGCCAAGACCTCGCCGTAAAAGTCCAGGCGCCTCATTTGCCTAAGCAGAATGATCAGCTCGCAGACGACCTGAATGCGGCTAACACAGTCGGAGCATAGTCACTGATGGATTTTCACCAGTCATATGCGGGAGAGGCTCGGATGACATTTGTCACCAAAGCCTCTCCCTGTTGGCTAAGCTGCGATTACCAGCCCTTGATAAGCCAACCCTTGATGCACCAACCCTTGACGTTCCAGCCCTTAACAAACTCCATCAGATATCACCTCCTTCGCCCCATCAGCTTAGCGTCGATCGCTCCGCAGAGTCTCGACAGTAAAGTGGTGGTTGATGGGTGAAGTATGTCTTGACGTGCTGGTGCTGGCAAAGAAGGCGGTTACGAGCGGCTAAAAACTCATCCATGCATGGCGGCGCCTTTGGTAGTTAGTCAAAGGTGTCCGGCTGCGGAACTTCGCTGAATCTTATCTAAATCGCTCCGAAGATAGGAAGCGGCATCGGAAGACGGGCAGTGCGTCACCTGACGACGACAGGCGGGAGAGTGATCCGCATAAACTTTCAGCGGAGCAAAGTCAGCCAAGGAAGCGGCACCAGGGCTGAGTGCTAGGCTTAATCCCGGCGGTGGCATTCTGTGACGCGGAGACTCGCTACCCATTACTTCGAGCTGATGAGGCTCGACTCGCCACTCGCTACTCGCCACCCGCTACAGGGTAGTCCGTAAGGACTGTCGGCGGCCTAACGCTTTGGCCACATGCGCGTCGTTCTCGACGATCGATCCCTGATCTTCGCTCCAGGGCGAGCGTCCACACTCCTGCCACCAGCCGGGTGAGACCCGAGGGTCTCGCCTGTGGGCACGACAGTCGCGTCATGCGCCAGGCGAGGACTTCGCGTCCCTGCTTGTGAAATTAAAGTAGATCGGTTGACCAATTCACCTTTTGCATTTCGACATCCAGCAGACGCATTCGCGCCGACTCGCCGTCGATGGCGTTGCGCAACTCCGTCGGCTCCATAGTCGGCAGCTGACGGACGTCATCCTTGGTGCGCTTCTCATAGCTGTAGCGACCGCGACCGCGGCTGCCCTCAAGGGCCTCGAGCACTGCGCGTTGACGCTTGATCGATAGAGCCAATCGGTCGCGCAGGGCGATTGCCTCCATCATGCTCATGCTCGTTCCCTCGAAGCTGAGCCGCACCTTGTTGTTGGTGTTGTTGATGGCGACACTCATGGACTCATACTCGCCTAGCTTTTCCTGCATCTGCGAAAGCAGATTGCCGGCGCCCTCATGTTCCGCCAGGTTGTCATCTTCATAGCGCAGCACGTTGGCGGCGGCGCGCTCAGCTAGGGCGTTGATCTCATTGAATAGATCCTTACGGACCGCGAGGGCTTCAGCCAGAATCATGATGAGCGGGGCTCCTATGGAGTGGTGCGAAATGCGTTGTCATAGTAGGAGCAAAGGAGCAGTCGTCAAGAGCCCGCCACGGGGAAACAAATGTCAAAAGAGGAACTAACAATATTGCTACTCGAACCAGACACCCAAGACCAGGACCTGCGGGGTACTTTAGGGAAACAATGTCAAAACAGGAACTAACAAATAGAGTGACGGCGACGGCACTCTGCCCCGAGTCCAAATAGGGAATAAATGCGAAAAGAGGAACCGACAAAAGAGCGTGTCGCAAGGCGGGGAAACAAGGGCAAAACAGGAACCAATAATGGGCTCATTCGAAGCCTTATTTGAAGGCCCTATAGCTGGGCATTTGAGGGCCCTTATCGAGGCCTGTTTTAGGAGGTTGTCAGGCCCTGGTCTACAGCCTCATCGGCAGCCTTCTTGCGCAGTCCCCGACGCAGCCAGGCGGCGCTGAATAAAGTCCGCGCTTCTTCGTCGCCGCCAAGAATTTTACTTAGCTCGTCGGCGTCGACGACGCCGTTGTCAAAGTCCCGCGCCAACAAGTCAAAGAGGTAACGGATCAGCTGTTCACGGCCTTGAAGTTTCTGCTCAGGGCCGATGGTAAACGCCGCTGCTTCCTCATCGCCACTCGCTTCGCCGACCTCGAGACGGATGTGAATGTCACACGCTTCGAGCAAACTTTTAAGATATTCAATGGGCAACGAAGTCAACGGTCGCGACAGGGCTCGGGAAATTTCCGGCTGCTTTTTGTTGAGCTTCCGCGCCAGATCCGACTGCGTCAGTCCGGCCGCGATGCGCTCGCCAATCAATCCGCGCAGGCGCCGCTCCAGCTTCAGGCTGGCGGCCGGCGTGCTCTCAGGAATGGTGTCCAAGCGCGAGGATTTCACGGGGGTAAACTCCCAACTTATAACAAATCTGCCATATCTCATATAACAGATTTGTTATAAGTGGCAAGAAAACGATAACAAACGTGCTATATGGCCTGTTCCCGGAACTAAGGCTTTTTGAGCGTGGCCAGGTCCCTCGAGCCTAGATGAGCCTATATTGATACCCGGAACTGGCATATGACCCCCATCCTTAAGCTCAATAGGTCTGATGTTAGTTCCTCTTTTGACATATGATACCCATTAGGGTCCGGGTAACTCATTTTCGTCTTTGCTTAAGTCTAGCAAGCAAGCGTTTGCCGTGTAGAGTCATCTCGATTGCCATCTGAAGGGGCTTTGCGCCGCCATTTTCGAAGCTTTGGATCAGTTCCGGGAAACAACAATTATTGGTACCCCGGTTATGACCCTGAAAAGCTGGACTGGTATTGCCCCTGCCTTCACACTAGATATCGCAGCGCGCCACCTTCACTCCCGCAATAACCAGGGATGTCGCACCCGCGTCTTTGTCCAGTGTTAATTTTGGAGGTTTTCTTTGCGCGCGCGACTCTATCCTCTCCCCGCCAGCTGGCAGGGCTGGCGGCGTTTTGCCGGCCCAACGTATCGCCCCTTGCATGGCATTTCATCAGCTCACGCCCTGCTCGGTCTGGTCGGAGACGCTGTCTTCATTCCCTTTCTTTTAGCCCTTGGCTGCCACCCCGCCATCGTCACAATCATTGCCGCTTTGCCCCCCTTGGGGATGATGGCGCAACGGCTTTTGCCGAGGCTTTTAAAGGCCACCAATGGTAACCTAAGAGGGCTCACTTTACTGGCCGTAGCGGCCGGCGAAACGCGTGGTTTTTGGCTGGCTCTAGTGGCCCTGTTTTATACCCTCGGATGGCTCCCCGCGGGCGTCGTTATTGTGGTCGTTGCGCTCACCGTGGCGGTAGGGCAAACGCTAGGTTTGATCGCCGGCGCCAACCTGCAAGCCTGGTATAGCATTATCTTGCCGGAGGCAGAACGTCGTTTTGCAGCCCCGCGCGCGGTCGCGATCAGCATGGGTTTGTCGGCGTTCATCCTTCTACCGGCATCACTGATTGTCGGTCTGCAATGGGGAACTTGGCCGTATGTAATCATCTTTAGCATCGGCGGCTTGGCGTCCTTGCTGTTGTTGTGGTCAGTCCGGAAGCTGCCTAATCCCGGTCGTGTGCGGATCCCACAGATGCCTCCGGCTCACCAAAACGATCCACGTCTAGAACGCTTCCTGCGCTCTTCAACCATCGGCTCCGGTGGGGCTGGGGTCATGCCGTATGTGTCAATCTATGCCATCGCGGTGCTGGGCATGCCGGCCTCTTTTGCTATCGCCCTGTCGGCATTAAGCGGCGGCGTGGCACTGATTGCCTCGCTATTGGCGAGCGACTTTTTATCAACCGGCTCAGCTTCGCGCCTATTGCGCATGTCTTTGATCCTGCGCGGGGTGGCTGCATTAAGCTTTATCGTAGCCTTCCCGGGTATGCCACTGGCGCCATTCATCTTGGTTGCCGCCGTAGCTTTATCGGCGGCGGGCTGGTCTTCAGGAATGCTGGCGGCCAACGAGCGGCTCTTCCGTCTGGCGGCGGGGCCCTCGCTTATTTCGCATCAAGGCCGCTATGTGCTTTACAACAGTGCCGCCTTGAGCGGCGGCCAGATAGCAGGCGCCTCGGTCCTGGCGATCGGTGGGCTTGGCTATCCGCTCTTTGCGAGCCTGTTCGCCGTCTCAGGATTATTACGTCTGTGGTCGGCACGCGAGACGCAAGTGTCTGATGCGTGGACAACGTCAACGGGAGAATTCGTCATGTCCCGTCAAGAGCGGGCGGAGTATATCGACACGGCCTCTTCTGCTTAGGCGCCGTGACACTTCTTATACTTCTTGCCTGACCCGCACCAGCAAGGCTCGTTGCGCCCCGGAGTTGGCCCCTTGCGAACCGGGGCAGCCTTCTGCGGTTCTTCGTCCTCGGCATCAATTGTCAGGCGTCCCTCGTGGGCGCGAGCCAATGGCGATGGCCCTTCGCGCACGACGGTAAGATGGAAGAGGGCGCGGGTGATGTCATGGCGAATAGTGCCCTTGAGTTCATCGAACATGCCGAAGGCTTCGATCTTGAATTCGTTCAATGGATCGCGCTGCGAATAAGCGCGCAGCCCAATGGCGCGCCGCATGTCGTCAATGGCCGTTAAATGCTCTACCCACAACGAATCGATCACTCGTAGCAACAGTAACTTCTGCATAGCCAGCATGGCGCTCGCGCCAAGTTCTGTTTTCCGCGCCTCGTACGCTTCTTCTGCCAATCGCTGCAGGATTTCAGAAAGATCAGCCTTATTACTGATCGCATCCAGCCGCTCACGGGCTTCATCCAGATGCGGCAGAATAGTGGTTAACTGTGCATACATCGAATCGCGTTGCCACTCATCAGCAAAGTCGCTTGCTGCGTGCGAGGCAATGATTTCTTCGATCTCGAGCGATAGCATATCCAACATCGTCGGCGCCAAGTCTGACGCATGTAAGATGCGATCGCGCTCGGCATAGATTGTTTCACGCTGACGATTGATGACATCGTCGTACTGAACGACCTGCTTGCGCATGTCGAAGTTGTGGCCTTCGACGCGAGTCTGGGCACTTTCGATGGTGCGGCTGACCATGTTTGATTCTAGTGCCCGCTCATTGTCGAACCCGAAGCGTTGCATCAAACCCTTGATGCGGTCTGACGCGAAGCGACGCATCAGCGTGTCTTCTAATGATAGATAAAAGCGAGACGAGCCGGGGTCTCCTTGGCGGCCGGCGCGACCGCGTAGCTGGTTGTCGATGCGTCGAGCATCGTGACGCTCGGTGCCAACAATGTGCAGGCCGCCAGCGGCCAAGACCTTAATACGATCCTGACCCGTAGCGGTTTCAGCCTCGACTTGAGCGGCCGCATACTGCTCCGCGCTGGCCGTAAGTACATTCGTGCCCTGCTTATGCAAAAGGTCGGCTGCCAGGATGTCGGGATTGCCTCCGAGCAAAATGTCTGTACCGCGGCCAGCCATGTTGGTGGCGATGGTTACGGCCCCGCTTTGTCCTGCCTGGGCGACGATCTCCGCTTCCCGTTCATGTAACTTGGCATTGAGAACGTTGTGCGCAATGCCGCGACGCTTCAGCGCGTCGCTGAGCATCTCGGAAATCTCCACGCTGATAGTGCCGACCAGGATGGGCCGGCCGGCGGCATGCTCTTCGGCGATCTCCTCGATCACCGCCTGCCACTTGGCCTTGACGGTGGCATAGATGAGATCGCCATAGTCGACACGAATCATCGGCTGGTTGGTCGGGATGACAACGACCTCAAGCTCATAGATCTTGGCGAATTCTTCAGCTTCGGTCACCGCAGTGCCGGTCATGCCCGCCAGCTTATCGTACATGCGGAAATAATTCTGGAACGTTACCGTTGCCAACGTCAGCGATTCAGCCTGGACTTTAACGCCCTCCTTGGCCTCGACGGCTTGATGCAGACCTTCAGACCAGCGTCTGCCCGGCATCAGGCGGCCGGTGAACTCATCGACGATGATGATCTCGTCGTCTTTAACTACATAGTCGCGATCGCGGGCAAACAACGCCTGTGCTCGCAGGGCTTGATCAAGATGACGCGGTAGTGAAAGATCAGTCTCGAACAAGTTATCAATGCCAAGCCATTTTTCCATCTTGCTCGTGCCCACTTCGGTAATGGCAACCTGGCGCAGTTTCTCATCGACAATGTAGTCTTCCTCTGGCTTTAGCCGGGGCGCCAATTGAGCGAACTGTTGATACTTATCGCCCGACTCATCGGCGGAGCCGCTGATGATCAACGGCGTTCGCGCCTCGTCGATAAGAATGTTGTCGACCTCATCGACGATGGCATAGAAGTGACCACGCTGGACGCGTGCCGCCAGATCCACGACCAAGTTGTCACGAAGGTAGTCAAAGCCGAATTCATTGTTGGTGCCATACGTGACATCGGCGCTATACGCTTCTACTCGAGTGATGGGGCGCAAGTCGCGCAGATGCTCGTCGGTGGCGACATGGGTAGGATCATAAATATAAGCGTTGTCATGCTGGATGGAACCGACGCTCATACCCAGTCGATGGAAGACGGCGCCGATCCATTGCGCGTCACGCTTGGCTAAGTAGTCGTTGACGGTGATGACATGCACCCCCCGCCCCACTAATCCATTCAGGTAAGCCGCCAAAGGAGCAACGAAGGTTTTGCCCTCACCTGTCCGCATCTCGGCAATTGATCCTTGATGCAGAACCAGGCCGCCAAGTAGCTGGACGTCATAATGGCGCTTGCCCAGGGCTCGCGACATGGCTTCACGTACAGCAGCGAACGCTTCTGGCGCCAGGCGATCCAGTGCCGCATTAATCTGCGCCATTTCCGCCCGGACCTTCTGTCGCCTCTCTTCGTGCGAAACGCCGGCCCCGACCAAGGCAGAATCGCCATCGTCGTTACCTCTTTCGGAAGTCGGCAGCATCAGATCGCCAAGCTCTGCTGCCAGACGGGTGCGGAAAGACTCAGTCTGCAAACGAAGCTGATCGTCGGATAGCTGGCGCATCGCCGCTTCGGCCTCGCCGGCGGAGACGACGATTGGGCGCAGGCGGCGTAATTCGCGTTCGTTGAAGTCGTTAAAGCGCGACAGAAATTTAAACATGAGCTCCTTGGGTTGATTGGCTACGGCCAGCATGCGCGCGAGACGCAGTTCGTCAATGCCGTGCTGGGCAATTTCTCCATTCTCTCCTTTGGCTATTGCATCTGCAGATCACAACTGCGACAATAAGGTCATCAAGCCTTCTAAGTTTCCTAAGGAGCTCACTCGCCAATGATGGGTCGTACGCATCTCGCTACAGGCGTCGCCGCCGGGCTGGTTGTCGCTGCTGCCAGCGGGCAAGTTGAGCACACTCCGCTGCTGGCTTATGGGCTAGCCGGCGCCGCTGCCCTGCTGCCGGACTTGGATCAGCATCGCAGCCTCGCTTCGCGCAGCATCGCCAACAAGCCTCTGCATATGATTCTGCGCCACTTCCGTCATCGTCGCTTCACCCATTCGCTGCTGGGCACGGCCATGTTCGCAGTCGCCAGCTTGGCGCTGTGGGCCGCACTCGGAGCCCTGCTCGAGCTTTCGTTCATGTTCTGGGTCGCTGCGCTAGCCGGTTGGACCAGCCATCTGGTCGCCGATGCGTTCAACAAGCAGGGCATTCACCTGTTCTACCCCTACGTGTCCAAGCGAATCGAATGGATTAGCATTCCGCTGCCGCGTGCTCTGCGCATCAGCACCATCTACGATCCGAAGGGACCGCCGATTACGCTTGGCCGACTGCAGGCCTACATTCCCACCGAGCTGCTCTTCTTTAAGATTCCGGTTTATGTGCTGATGGCCTTCGTGGTCTGGCATCAGGCCGATGCTCTAGTCACCGCTCTGCGCAGCGATGTGTGGGGTGCGGTGGGGATTCTGCCCGATCCAGTACGCGATGTCATGACAACGCTACTGAGTAATCCGGCCAGTCCTGGCCGCTAGGCGAAACAAGGCTAATAGCAAAGGACCCCGGTGCATGTACCCCGGGGTCCTTTGCTATCTAAGCCTGCGATCATGCCGGCTGCAAGAGACGCACAAGATGCTTGGCCACAAGTGAAATGGCGCGGTCGGAGATTTCGCTATTCTGACGCAACCCCTGAGAAATAGGGTCTGACGATAGGCGCTCGTCGGCCAGGTAGTCACACAGATCAACGAACATGTCTTCACTATCAACATAGTCATCATCCGTGCCGGGCGCAGCCAGACTGGCGAAGTCAAAGACGCCAGCGGCGAATTCTTCGCGTTCGTCTTCATCGCCGAATAAGTCAACCCACTGCACGATGCGAGCAATGGCGGACGGACGGTCGGCCAAGGTGAAGGTGGTCATAATCAAAAATCTCCTTTACGCGTGAAAGAAATAGCCTATCGGAATGTTACCATGCCGACGAATTGTTGCCAGAGAAACGCTTACGCGTTCGGGGCAATCGTGGCCGAGGCAAGGTCCCCCGCCTCGGGGATGGGGCGAACTGCCAACGCTTGTGAGCCCGCCGGCAGCGGCTGCCCCTCTGCCGTCAGTGCCGCGGTCAGGGCCGCGATGGCGACCTCGATCTGACTGCGATCTGGCTGCCTGGTCGTTAGCTTTTGGGTCCAAAGACCGATCTTGTTCAAGACGCTTAGCACACCTCCGTGACTGGCGCCGAAGCGCAGGATTTCATAACCAACGCCGGCCAACAAGGGTAGCCCGCCGATGCGCAGGGCCAGGTCGGGGATAACGCCAAAGCGTGGCAGTGCGGCTAGCACAATCGTGTCGAGTGCAAACAGCACTACCAAGAAAGCCGTTCCGCAGCGTGGGTGGGCCGGGCTGAAACGCTCAACATTCTCAACCGTCAACGCCTCTCCCGCCTCGAGACAATGAATCGACATATGCTCCGCGCCATGATAGCTCCAGATGCGACCGATGCGACTCATGCGCGTGAGCAAGAAGACATAGCCGGCGAAGAGGGCAAATTTCAACGTTCCCTCGGCCAGACGCTGGAAAATACTGACGTCTTCCTGTTCACGACCGGTAGCCAGCAGAGGGACGACAACGAAGATCACCATCGCCAAAACGATGCCGATCAGGATCGGCAGCATACGCTCGATGAATGTCATCGTCCGCCGTCCGCCAAAGGTGTTGACCTGCAGCGCGGTGGTCATCTGCCCAAAGCCGAAGCGGAAGGTTGAGCCAAGGACATACAGGCCTCTCAATACCGGCCAGGTACGCCAGCCGACAGGTTTCGGGAAGGAAGCTGAATCAGTGACGATCGACCCATCTGGGTGGCGCAGGGCTACGCCCCAGGCTGATTGACCGCGCATCAGGACACCTTCAATTAGTGCCTGGCCGCCATAGCGAAGCGGGGTGGTCTTGGCGGAGGACGAAGACATAACGCTGATAACTCCTGTTATGAGATGTGCTCGACGGACGAAGATTAGACGGCGCAATAACTTGTAATAGCTAGCCGCGGGTCTGTCTAGACCCCTCCGCCAAGATCATCGCCAAATGGTCCGTTGAGAGGTGATTCGACTAATCACGATACGATAGCGCAAGTAGCCTATGCTTCTTGACCTATGTTGCCGCAAGCGCCAGCATAGAAGAATGGATACGCACTCTGATACTCACGCCTGTGGCCTTTATATTGATACAGGCAGTGGCCCTAAATTAGTCCATCGAAGCAGTTGGATCGATCGCGAAGATTGCGATCTATTCATCCGCAATGGTGCGCTTTCTGCTAAATTACAACTGCATGACGGTACCGTCTTATATGAAGTCTTCCGCGTTCCGAAGCGAGACGATATCTATGCGCGCAGGCATCGTCCCGGCGGCGGGATCGAAATCGTCTCGCTCAAGCATTGACCGTGATCGAATCTGCTCACTTAATGATACGTAGCCCAAAACGGAGATCCGCTCTCTCATGATCAAAACAGTCACCATTCGCGAGCACATTCAGCAGCTCAAAGACGCCGAGCGTGAGCTGATGGTGTTTAATGTCCAGACTCAAACCAAGCTGCGTCAGCTGTTGGCGGATGCCGACAGCCCGGCGGCCATGGATGCCAAGAGCCGCGACAAGGTAAAGACCCTGGCCTTACGTTACTGCCGCGATCGCATCAAACTCAACAGCCTACGCAATTGCGCCAGCGATAATCGCAAGCGCAATCTGGACACCAAGATCGACCTGGTTGACGAGCAACTGGCGAAGTGGGGCTACCTGACCATTAGCATCACCAAGACTATGGCCGAAGACTACGTCGACAGTTTCTCGAAGTCAGGCGACACACTACAGCCGGCCGAGAGGGACTTTTACGACGCCTGTGAACAGCTGGTATTGCTAAGTGGTAACGATCCAGAGCAAGTCTATATGGATGCCCGTGCCCGCATCTTGGCTGGCGACGATCTACCTGCTGAGCCAGCGAATTAAGGAAGCCACAATTAGTCGCTGCTGCGCCTAGGCGTTTGGCATTTGAGCCAATGGCTGAACTTGGCTTAGTCGGCCAGCAGCACGCGCTCGGAAAGAACCATGCTCTTGCCAGCGCGAACGGCGCTCGGAATAGTCTCGTACTGCATCCCCTTCAGCGCCAGCCATCCCTTGGCGGCCAGCCGATGCGTAGCATCCACCGTCGTCTGCTTACTGATATAGCCGGCAATATTAATCCCGATCGGGTACGGTCGCTTACGCGAGCAGCGATTGATCAGGGTGCGCACGATCTTTGCCTCAAAGACGTCGAGTTCGGCGTAGAACTCGCGCAAGTAATCGCCACAGCGCACCGGATAGCGGCCTTCAAAATAAGGCTCCAGGTGAGGATTGCGTGCTTCGGATAGGCGTAAATGGCGCTCGATGTACTCAGTCTCGTTACGCGGATGCGACAGCTTGCTCGAGACTGGGCGCACGATCCAATCTACCGTCTCGAGTGCATCGAGCGGCAGACCCTCTTCGCCGACTACATCTTCTAAGATTGCCATCAGCTCTGCGCGGGCAGCTACATCGTCGCGCCAGGCGGAATAATTGGGAGGGGTCAGCACAAAATCCAAGCCATAATTTGGCGGATCGACGTCCCAGCCCTGCAGGGCTCCTTGCCAGCGAGCAGCAGCTTCGCGCTGCCAGATCTTTTCAGCGTCATAGTCGCGCCTGCGGCCAGGTAGCGAATGAGCTCCGACCCTGAGCGGATCACCCGTGCCGTAACTAGATTTGATTTGGAGGTAGTAGCTGCCTTGCATACTTCATTATACCACTTTCATAGACGCCATATCAAGCTTCGCGCCGCTTGCGGTTGTCTTGTTTTATTGCCAGATCGAGCCAGAGCCGACATCGTTGCAGTACCAACTCCGGCCCATTATTCACGGGAGCATAATTGCTATGAGCTTTAATCGAATGTCGGCCTGTGGACAATGCGGCGGCCCGGTAGACCTATCCCGCGCCGTCTGCCTGCGTTGTGGCGAACCGCTCGATGACGAACGCGCCGCCTTCTTCTTGCGCACCGGCAGTGGCACTCAGACGCGTCCAGATGTACGCGCTCCGGTTGCGGCGAACGTCCCGCCGCCAGTCAGTGCCGTACCGCCGCCAGTGGCTTACGCTGAAACTTTACCTGGCACGGGTATGGGGGCCCCGGCACAAATGGGACAGTTTGGCGCCGATGATGTGCTGTGGGCTGGGAAGCCGGATCCCTGGATTGGCCCTATCGAACGGCGACGTACCAAATTTGAGATTCGTCGGCATGTTATTCGCGTTACGCGCGGGCTACTGGTTCAGAGTGTTGATCAGATTCCGATGTATGCCATCGAAGACGTTGACATCGTCGGCCGTGGGCCCATTCAGCAATGGTTCAAGCACACCGGCAATTTACTCCTGCGCTTCCGAGATCGCAATCTTGCTCCGGTTGTTCTCAACGACGTGCATGACCCCGAACGCCTGCAGCAAATGATCTATCAGATGTCCCAGGAACAGTTTATCGCCAATGGCGGCCGCATCTGGCATGGCGAAGCATTCAACGGTTAAGGAGAAAAGAAGTGCCAACCGACTTGGAAAACATCAAGATCGATGACGAGATGAAAGCGCGCCTGGAAGAGTTTCTAACGCGCCTGCAGACGCTGATCAACACTCATTACGAGAAATTTGATCACGTCGAAGCGCCGATGCTGGAAATCGATCCCGGCCGCCGCTACCTGCGCATTGCCATTCGGCGCGACGACGGCTCGCGCTACGTGCACTGTTTTATCGATACCACCAATAGCGATATTCTCAAGTCAGAAGGATGGAAGAAGCCGGCCAAGCACGCACGGGCCAACCTTAATGACGATGACTATGGCATGTCTGGCGTCACCGTGTATGGAGCGGTCTACATTCGCTGACCGCTTTTTTAGGAAATCCCACGTCTTTGCAAAGGATATAGTTCATGCTAGTTCGCTATGGATTCACGCTCGATGACATCCCGGAACCGATCCGCGATCCTCAAACTGCCATTCGCCTGGCTAATTTGTTCAACGATGCGCTCACAACTGCCTTGCCTCACGCGACATTGGAAGTCCAGTTCGCAGGCTCAGCTCAGAACCTGATCTATCACGGGCTTTACCTGCATGTGCCTTTGGCCGACGAGGACTACATTCGCCAGACCGCCACGCGCGTGATTGATGACATCATTGCTAAGCAACTTCGCCTCGGGAGGGTGGCATGAGCGAATCGCAGCGTATTATTTCCGCTCGCATCTCGCCATTGCCGCGGCACTATTTTGACCCCATGCCGAGTGTATATGTGGTTACTGAAGATGGTGTGGAACACGAATTATTCAGCTATTATCCAGACGAGATCAGCTTTGATTCTGGAGAGTTTATCGGCCTCAGCCTGGAGCAGGCTCGTCACTTGAAGTTCGAGCGCGACCGAGCCTATCTGGTTGACTGAACATGTTTACCGTCTTACGTCAGCCGGTGGACGAGCTCGAAGCGGAGTTAGCGCGGGTCGAGTCTGACGCCGATGCGCTCGAGCTGATGGTGGACGCTGCACAATCAGAAATGGAGCGCCGCCAGCAAATCGGCCGACCCACGCGCATGTTGCCGCTGGACCTACGCAGTGTATTGATCTGGGATGAGGCGACCCAGCCCGATGGCGTTGTCTACTCCTTTATTTCCCAGATGGACGTCGCCCCTCACGAGCAGACCCTGAGCTGTCCGCGCTGCGGAGATTTAGCCAAATGCGAATGGTGCCTGAATCTCGACCGAGCTCCAAAAGTGTACAGCGTCTCGAATTAAAGGCGGATTCTTGCGCTTGCGCCAGGCATGCTCATGATGGCCGCCACTTAGCAGGAGCTTAGATCATGCCCAATCTCCATCTCGCCAGTTTGCGTCGGCCCGTGCCGGTCGTGCTCGCTGGTGTGCTTGTGCTAAGTAGTATTGCGATCACGGCGATAACCTTACGCGCGTGGCTAGCTCCTTTAGCGGAGCTACCCGAAATTTGGCAATTGATCTCCTGGGCCTTGGCTTTGACTTTTGGCAGTTGGCTGGCTGTTCTTGCCGTACATGCTGCTAACCTGCCGCTATGGGCAAGATGGCTCCTGCCCCATGCATCGATCGTTGCATTGGCAGTCGCCCTCGGTGGCGAGCCTGCTATCTGGGGCGTTAGCACGTTATGGCTAGCGATGAGCCTGATCGGCGCGATATGGCTGTTTATCAGCCTGTCAGTAACTACTCAAGCGGCCAGCAACGTCGGGCGACGCTCACTGGCTGAAGATGTTGCCTGGGTCAGCGAGCGCATCGAGCGCAAGGCGCTGGCGGTAGCTCGTGAGGCTAGTCAGGGGGACGCGGCTTTGACCACAGAGGCGCAGCAGCAACGGGCGGAAGCTTATGCAGCCCTGCAAGTGGCGCAGCAGATGCGCCAGGCGCTGGCCGAAAATACCCCAGTATCGCTTCGATCCGACAATGGCCAACACTAACAAGAAATATCAAAACGGCCTCATCAAGCGCGCAGCGGTGCGCACTGCCTGGGCGCAGTTACGAAGCAATGGCGTACTCACAGTTCGCGACGATACGTTCGTGCACGAAAGACTCGGATATGCCCCTCACTTTGCCATCGATACCAACATCATGTTTGCGGTCATCGAATATTGGGCCGCTGACCTGCGCAAGGCCTTGCGCGCATTGAGCGCAGCCCAGCCCAGCCTGCGGCTTTACCTGCTCGATGTAGTTGCTTCCGAGTGCCGTGGCTCACTGGAAAAGCGTGCGTTATTCGATGACATTGTCTTCAATCCCACTCGCCCGACGCATGGAGTGATCTATCCGCTTTCTACCCAGCAGCGCAAAGTGGAAGAAGAGCTATCACGTCTGCATAGCTTGTTGCCAACCTCTCGCCCCAGCGATGGCAAGGACTATCGTATCGCAGCCGCAGCCTCTTCGTTTGAGCTGTCGGTGATTACTCGCAATGGAGCGGATTTTGAACGCATCCGCACTCAGCTTCCTACGCTGAACTACGTGGCCCTGCCGACTACCGATGCTGAATTGCGCCTGGGCGCCGAGCTGCTGAAGTTCCTCGGTGGTATTTACGCCGACTGAGCAGGTAGCTCGACTATGGTCGCGGCCGACTTTGTGCTAATCTTTTAATTACTCTGCCGAGGTGGGAAATGGGCACGCATACCAAGTCAATGGCTCGTGGTCAGGTATTGGTCGTGGAAGACGATCATGACCTGCAATGGACATTGCTTGATGCGCTCTGGGAGTTGGGCTACGCCGCAGTACGCGCGCAAGATGGCCTCGACGCACTCGAGATCGCCCGAGGCGAGACCCCCTGTGCTATTCTGCTTGACCTAGCGATGCCTCTGATGCGAGGTGAGGAATTCCTGCAGCTACTACAGCGCGATTCGACGCTGCGTGAGGTTCCGGTCATTATCTTATCTGGCGAGCCAAACGCCAAGGCTATTGCCGACCAGTACAAACTGGGCTTTTTGGCCAAGCCGGTAGAGCTGCATCAATTGCAGAAGGTGATGTCCTTTATCGTTGACGGCGGTCTCGAGCGAGCTACAAAGTTACCAGGAGCCCCACGCCCATAACCTGCCTGAGCCCTCATCTTCAGACCGCAGCGAAGTAAGGTAAAATCATGGAAGAGCCAAAGACAGCCAAGGAAGTCCAAGACGAGATTTTTATCGCTTGGCAGACTAACGCGCCTATGTCGCAGTCAGAGAAGATGAAAATGCTGTCTCAATTGCGCGCCGCTGAACGGCACGATGCCGTGTTTCGCATCCAGGAAGAAATTTGGTCAGTCCATCAGCAGAACGACGAACACGATGACTTCGACCGCGACGGTCTGATGGCGATTCTCGAACAAGAAGCCAATCGCCCCGTTGATTAATAAAGTCGCAGGCAGTTACAGCTTTTGATCCGGGTAGACAAAAGCGCGTAGCACCGCTGGCGTCCAAGGCAAAATAGCAGCCTCGTGAGCAATCACTTCGACACCGCCACGACGAAGGGCGGCGATGGCTCTTTGCACGCAATCGTGACGAGTGACGCCAGCAACAATGACGCGCTGACCGGCGCTGAAGAGCTTGGCGGTCTGTGAAATTTGATCCGGCTCGAGATGAAGCAATTGCCAGTCGGTCAACGCCTGTCCAGCGAGCTCTGGCATCCAGTCATCAGTGGTAACTTCATCAACCGTGATGGCGACACGACGCGAGCAGCGAGCCGCCGCCGCCAAAATATCGGTTGCCACCCTTCGGCACCAAAAGGTGTATTCATCCGCATCGAGCTCTTCCGCGCCGGCGTACAGGATGTCTTCGCCAAACTCCAGGTCATCGAGATGAATCAACAAATAAGCATCGGCTGCTGCCGTAGGCGTAATCTCGCGACGTAGATCTGCCGAGGCACTCACCGCTTGATCTTCTTGGCGCGCTTCACCGGGCGCGGGCGTGCCGCCAACTCCTCGAGCAAGAAGACGTTCTTGCCAACCACGCGCATACCCAGGCGTGCCTTCTTGTGTTTGGCATCGCGTCGCTCCGCCTTTTCGATCTTTGGCATCTTCCTACTCTCCCAGCTCGCTGCGCGACTGCATCACTTTCTGGAAGTTAATCAAATCAATGATCTGCATGGCCTCGTCGGTCAGGCCAAAGCCATAGCGATCGGCAAAATCTTCGATCTTTTCGACTGGGCGCAAAGGAACCACCCAAGTCGGCGGGCGCCAGCGTCCGCCGATCCGCTTGGCGGCCTCGACTATTGCAGCGTCGTATTCAAAGCTGATTGACAAGTGATCGGCGTCAGCAACATCGATCAGGTGCGGACGCGGCTGGCGTGGGGCATACGTCACCTTCGGCTTAGGCCTTTCTCCGGCCTCGGCACGAGAAGCTTCATCGCTCAGTGGAATATGCTCTTTGCTGGCAAAATTACGCACTTCGTCGCGCGCCCAAGATGCGACGCGCCAGCACTTACCAATTCCGTCCCAGCGGCGACCGGGCAGCTCTTTGACGCGTTGTACCAGGGCCGGGTCATAACGTGTATGCACGCCATACTCGGCTTTGTCGGAATCAAAATCGATCCACTGCAAATCTTCGCCGCGGCGAAAACCAGCTAGCGAAATGCCCGGATCGGACGTGACGATATCGGCCATGCCATCAGCAGCCAGTTGCTTACGATAATGCCAGCATAAAGCCTCGGCCGCCGCAACAGCGTTAGGCGACCAGCATTCCAGCGGCATCGCCAACAGGGTATGACCCAGATGAGTGTGCGCCTGCGAGAAGCCCACGTTGTTGCGACTCACGGCGCGATCCGGATCATGTGACGCCAGCAGCTTCAGGGCCACTACCAATTTAGTGAGATCTTGGCTCATCTTCGTCTGTCCCTAGTCGATACGGATCCGGCGCCACTGCCAAGCCTGGCAGCGGCTCGGGGAGTTGCGACTGCTGAGCGGCAATCATATAGCCGGCCGCTAAATACTGACGCAGCATGCGTCCGAGTTCAAGTTGCAGCGTGGGCCAATCGCCGAAGATCCAGTCCAGGCTGCTGCCATCGTCATCCTCGCCGCCATCAACTTGCAGGCGCGTTCGCCCATCTGGATTTTGACTGCCAGTGATACGTACGCTGCGCTGATCGCGAACACCGCGCAGAACAATTTGGACGGAATAGACTTCAGACACCTGCCGGCTCCTTGCTGAATGAACAAGGTAAGTGTGGCAGCCTCGCCGCCCATGTCAAGATCGAGTCATGGGCCTAAGGTGCCGCCGACGATGTCATCCGCGTCACGCCGAAGTGCTTAGTGGGAGTTGTTCTAACCCTGACGTTGCTTGTGTTTGGGCATGGGGCAGATGACCATCACCACGCCACTGCGCTTGATGACCTTGCACCGCTCGCAGCGCGGCTTTACTGATGCTGATACTTTCATTTTCTCTCCATCTCCGCAGCCAGCACGGCCAGGCCCTGGCGAAACAAGGTAGCGCCGCCGTTAGCTGGGTGGCGTAGCAGCGGCACTCCCGGCAACAGACTGGCCGCCGAGCGCCCAATGGCCACGATTTGTTGAGGCTGCAAGATAGCCACCAGACGATCTAACCACTCCAGTCCGGCAGCTAGTTCTGCCTTCGTCGGCGTGCGGTTGGTTAAAGGGACAGCCCCGGCAGGGTGAAAGGGAACGGCATTCCACAGTACCGTCTCTTCCTCTAGCCCGGTGGCGGTCAAGGCGCCGTGGACAATAGTGGCTGAAGGCTCCTGCCAACCGCGCGCGTGCAGGCTCGACCATTGTGCCGGTGGTAATGACCGCTCGGAAGTGAAGGCAATGCCGCTGAAGCGACAGCCACGATAGCCTGGAGCTTCGCCCACCAACATCAAACGCGGGGCAGGGTGGGAGCGTAAATACGTCAGCAAATTATCGGAGCGTGTTTGGGCAGCATTAGGCCGATCAAGGTCGTCGACTTGATGGTCAATCCGATACGGATTGACGGTGCGACCCACGCTTGCCGCGGCCAGGTCAGCTACGAATTCATGAAGCTTAGTCATGGGCTTATCATGCTCGAGGCGACATTCTCGTCAATCGGCACATGACCCTCTCTTGACGACTTCCCCCTTGGCATGGAAAGTATGGGCAACGTACTTTTCACAGGAGAAAGCATGACCGCAAAGCCGGTAGCGATGAGCGAGTGGGGCAAAGATCACTGGTCGACCTTGGCCTACCTCGAGACTTGCGTCGTTGACAATCATGGTTATCTCGACAACCGCCGCCTACGCGGCGCCGATGAGCGTTATCCAACTCGCCTGCGCGAGGGGACCTTGGCCGATCATTCAGACTATGACTGCCTGTCAGACTTCGTGGCCGCCGGCCTGGCTTTGCCTGCCGAGGGCGCGACCGAGAAGGGGCGTGTTGCCTTTCACGAGTACGAGAAGCGCGCCAAAAAGATAGGCACTGCCCAGGCACGTGGCGAGACGCTACGTTTTACACTCACTGACGAGGGAATAAAAGTATGCGCTGCCCTCCGCGCTCACAAGGCACGCGGCGGTAATTTTGCCGAGTTTCGCTATCCGGCGGGAGAGTAGTATGCGCTTCGGAGATCCAGTTACAATTGGCACCGAATCCTTCCATCCGCAAGATGGAGAAGTCTTGGTGGTGCCGGCCCATACACGCGGCACAATTGTCGGCGATGCCGGTGAAGGATTTGCCTCGGTGATGATTAACATCGCCGACTTGCCGACTCCTGCCGGCGGGTTCGATGCTGACGATGCGATTATCATCACTGTCGCCATCGCCGATTTAGTCCCGCTTCAACGAGGCTCCTTGAATTAGACCGCGCCGCCGGCCTTGGACTTGGAGTTGAACAGCACGACCAAAGAGCCAATCGTGCAGACCGCGATGGCGACGAGAGCTCCAGCCGCACCAGAAACGGCATAGCCAGCAATGCCCAATGGCAAGCCGATGGCAGCGATGCCGGCCGCATTATAGGGCCAACCAAACTTCTTGTTCACAATTTTCTCCTGTTCTATGTAGACCCTTTGAAGGTCATCTTTCAAGCACAGGGCAAGCCGTATGCCTACAGGCGGCAAGGATCCTCTCGCCCGACTGACGGGATGCTTACTTGACGAACTGGCCAGCTCGACCACGCTGTTTGTCGCGAGAAGGAGTGCCCGGTACGTTGCTTCGGCGATGTGACCGTATAAGAGTCCGGCACACTCCAGGGGACGGGGACCTGGCCTTCTCGCATTTTGCTGTCTTTAAGTTGCTAACTGCCCTAAAGCGAACCATCCCTGGGCGGCCATTTGGCATCGAAATTGACGACACCTCGATTCGGAAGGAACGATTGTCGTGGAATTACCCTTCCGATTTGTCAGGCACGACCCGGCGGAGCCAAACAGGACCAAGACTAATCGTTAAGATCAGCCTGGTTGGACTCCTCGCCGGGTCGTCGTCTGTTCAACGAGATAATGGTTGCCGCCGGATCAAGGGCAATCGTTTCAGATGATGCCCCATTGATGCAGAGCATGTCCAGCGGCGGCTGCTGGATAGAGCGTCGAAAACGTAGCATGGCTTTGATAGCTGCCTCTTCGCCGTCGAGAAATTCCACACCTTCGGTGTCGAAAGCCACGAGTAGATGGATCCCGTCTGGCAGATTTCGCACAGCTACCCAGCTCGTGCCGTGGACGGCGGACAATTCGTGGCATAGGTCATCAAGACTGGCGCTCAGCTCATGTGGGTCGGGTGCGTGCACTGGTTACATCTCCGGCCATCAGGCCGCTAGGGGCGATAAGGTAGACTTTAACACTTGACGCCAGCTCCAGGTCGTCAAGGCTTTGTTATCAGGCTCAATTGATAAGGAGAGAGATGTCCATCGATATCGGCGATAAGTGCACATCCTGCGGCCGGGATACCTCGTTCGGCTCTGGCTTGTTCGTCAACCGCGTGCCATCGGGCGCCTACGACGAAGAGCGCGGAGTCGAGATCACCGGCTACATGTGCATTGAATGCCAAACTGCAGATCCGGAAGACTATTGTAACTTCTACTGTCCAGATCCTGATTGCATTTGCGACAACCTGTCGCTGGATCAGCCATGCGACGATTGCCAGGCAGGACAGCACATCAAGTAGAACTTCATAGGCCGGCACATTTGCTCCGGTCTTGGCTGTCAGCAGTAGACGAAAAGCCTATCACCTCATCGCCGAATTGGAGCGCCATTTGGCCAAGCCTGCGCCGAGACGGCTCGCCCGAGCCCCTTCCAGGCAATTGCCCTCCCCAGGCAATTGACGGGGTGATATATGCACCTACATTGAATCCCCACCCCCACCCTTAGTGTAGGAATTAATTTGATGCTTATTGGCGAACAGTTACTTCGGCGACGGTTCGCCATTTTTTATACCATACTACCAACAGTTGCTTTACTGGCTGCTGTGGCGGCAGTCCCTGGATCGGTGGCCATCGCTGCAGATCCTCCTCCGACAATGTCTGGAACCATTCTGAGCTCGACGGAGGCGGAGAAGTCGAACGTCGAGTGCAACCCGGACGGGATTTCGAGCTTCGACTTTTCAGCATCTGGCGAAACGAGTCAGAAAAGATGGGAGACTGAGCCCGCTTACATCGGCACCTTCACCGAAACGGGCACAGCAACCCTCGGACCCGCGCTCTATGATTATGGCCACGCCGAGGTATTAACGCTCGACGTCAGCTTCACCATCCAGTCTGGTACGACGACTATTGTTGGCACCAAGCAACTGGTCCAAGAGCTGCCCTATTCTCCGAGCGAAGGTGGCCGCTGCATTGACCTCCCCTCCAGCATTCCTGGTCTTGGCGGAGCGACGGTCATCGGCGGGCAGCACACGAGCGTCACCGCGACGTTGAGCTATGAGGTAACGATCTCGACCGAGTCGGGGGAGTACACCGATAGCGGTTCAAGCCGGCTGGGATTCAGCGACGATGAAGTTTGCGTCTCGTGGGATTGCTTCTTCAGTTCAGGCTTGTATGAGGAGTTTTCCTCCGACTATGATAATGCTACACCTGCCAACGTTTCCGTAACGCCGGCAACTGCAGTTAATGAAGTGGGCGATGAGCATTGCGTGACCGCCACCGTAACCGACACGGCCAGCAATCCGACCGAAGATGTTACGGTCTTCTTCGCAGTCTCAGGAACAACTACCGAGCGCGACACTAGCTCCGGATCAGCAGTTACCGACTCCGCTGGACAGGCTCAGTTCTGTTACACCGCGCAGTTCCCGGGCAGTGACATCATCACCGCGGTGGCCGATGCCGACGACAATGGCGCGGCAGAATTAGGTGAGCCGACCGGCACAGCATCCAAGACTTACGTCCTGCCGACCAGCACGGCTGCGTGTCAGGTCACTATCTCCGATGGCGGTTGGATCATTGCTGCCAATGGCGACCGCGCCTCCTTCGGCGGAAGCGCCAAGGAGAAGGGCGGCCAGCTTCGCGGGCAGCAGGTGTACCAGGATCACGGTCCGGCGCAGACGTTTACCGCCAACGCGACGAGCGTGAGCGCAATGACCTGCTCCGGCACAGACGCCACCATCTACGGCACAGCGACCATCAACGGTGATGGCTCATACTTCTTCCGCATTGAAGTAAGTGATGTGTCCAAGAATGGAAAGTCCGATCGATATGGGATTCTGCTGAGCAACGGCTATGACTCTGGCAAGATGTTGCTCCGCGGCGGAAACATCATCATCAAGAGGTAAGGCGAGCAGGTCGCGTATCAAGGAACCTGGAAAGCAAGCTTGTATACAAAGAGACGCCCTCACGGGCGTCTCTTTTATCGTCAGGCTACCGGATTTCGACGGACGTGCAGTAGATCTGCCTTTCGTCGTAGTTCCGACTCCGACTCTTTAGATTCTTCATATCGCTGGCCGCGCTGCTGCGCGACATCACGTTGAATTTCCTTAAGCCGGAGGTTAGCCAAGACTGGTGCAATACCACCAAACATTGGACTTCTCCTTCGGCCACTTGACAAGGAATTAGCGGACTCAAAAGCGTCCGCCAACCTTCTCCGTGGTCACCTTGACCACAGCCATATTCGTATGTGGACCTGCTTCAATACTAATCGAACTCAAGCTTGGGTCAAGTCTTATCAAGGCAAAATCGCTGCGGCCGGTTGTGCTCTAAAATAACCCGCTCGCCGAGCCGCAGAGATGATCCCAAGACCAGGTTGCGCGCCCTGCCCAGCCATCCGCGACAGAGACGTTGCCTTGACAGGGCGTCGATTCTCGGCCTAGGGTCAATAGGTATGCGGCCTGATCGGGCCGCTTTTTTATGGAATAAAATCATATGGGCTTTGGTGTCCGCGCCGGCGTCGAGCCGGGCTTGAGCGCCTAGCGGCAGAACTTTCTGTCGCCCTGCATTTGTAATTTTAATGCAGTTGCCGATGAGTCATCGCACTCATCGAGCCCACCAAGCATGGGGTTGAATATGAATAGAAGTCTGATTGAGCCGCGAAGGCAGCTGCTTGTTTTTGCGCTGGCCGTATTGGCGCTGGCGGCCCTGGCGGCAGTCGCGTCAGCCAACACGAACAAGCTACAGTCTGAATCCATTTCCGCGTCAGCCTACCGCCAAACGACGATGGGCATTGAGCGTGGCCAACTTTCGACCCGTTCGCAATCAAGCCTGGCGGGGGCAGAATCAGAAGAGATCATTTTACCCGAACAGCTTGAGCTCGCCTCGCCGCCTTCGCCTCCACCAGCCGCGTCGATGCGCGCCGAGCTAATCCCTCTGCCCACTGTCGTCCCCACTCCTGCGCCGGCATCGCCCACGACTATGACGGTAATGCCGACTGGAACTAAGATGAGCGGCATCGCCAGCACCTACTGCTGTACCCGCGGTTTTAGCGGACAAGCAGTCGTGGCTTTGGCTGGCGGCCTGGGCGGTCGCTATACGGGTGACATCAATGGCTATGTTACCGTTTGCGCTGACCGTTGTGCCACTTTCCCGACCGTGGATTATTGCCAGTGTTACTGGGGAACGGCCGATCAAAGATTGGTAGACCTGTCACCAGAAGCATGGTATGCCATCAGTGATTTGCCGCGTTCACGTGGACTACTCGAAGTACAGGTGACGCTCGATCGCTAGTGGGTTAGCTTTCGCAGTCGTATCTCCTAAGCGGTTATAAACTCAACCAGGTTTGACAGAAGATTGCTCCTATAGCTATATGAGAGCTGGCCTGCATGTTGGGCTAATGCAACGAACTTCCCCAATCCACCCCAGGAGCACCTTACTCTTGCCCATTCGCGCTGGTCTCATCTTCCTTGCTATATTGTTGAGCGTCATGGCTTCAGCCCTGCCGGCGCACGCCGCTGCGCCTACTATTAAAGTGGCGATCATCGTGGGGCCGGTAGGAGACCTGACTCCTCTGTATCTGCGCTTGGCCGAAGATGCTGCTGCGGCAGCCGAAGCGGCCGGGGCTGATGTCGCGCGTGCTTATTCGCCCGAGGCTACTCCCGCCAATGTCCTGGAGGCGGTTGAAGATGCCAACATCGTTATTTACTACGGCCATGGCACCGGCTTCCCTAACCCTTATTCGTCGTATCTAAACCCCGCCTCTTATAATGGCTGGGGGCTGCAGGGGCCCAGGGCGCGCGGCACCCACGAAGATAGTTTTGCCAACGGCACATTGAAATATTACGGCGAAGAATGGATCGCCGCCAACGCCAAGCCAGCACCGGGATTTATCATGATCTATTCTAACACCTGCTATGCGCCAGGCGCAGGCGAAGGCAAGGACGGTCCGGCTACTCCAGCTCAGGCGCAAGAACGAGTCGGCTATTACTCACGAGCACCGCTCACGATGGGCGCCTCTGCCTACTTCGCCATTGACTTCACCTATGGCGCCTCGCGCTTGGTGCGAAATATTCTTTCCGATCCAACGCTCTCGTACGGGGATGTGTTTGCCGCGGAGGACCTTTACCAGTCTGCTGCCGTCACCAGTCTGCCGCACCCGCTTATCAATGGTGCGCAGATACTGTTGCATCGTACCCACTATCTCAATGGCGAGCTTAACTACTGGTACGCTTTTGCCGGAGACCCTACCGCCTCGGCCGCCAGTAGCTGGGACGATACGCCGCCTGCTCTGCAGCGCGTTGACCCAGACGCGGACGAGAAGGCCGTTGCCCGCGACACTTCAGTCATCGTCGAATTCGATGAGCCTTTATTCGGCGTCTTTGATGACGCCGTCACCTTGCATGATGGCCTAGGCAACGAAGTAGCAGGATCAGTCTGGTATAACCCTGACATTTACCGCATTACCTTCTTGCCCGACAAGCCTTTGGCCGAAGGAGCCGAGTACACGCTCGAGCTTGGCGATGTCATTCGCGACCGGATGGGCAACGCCATCAAGACCCAGAGCCTCTTCTTCCGCACCTGGGGTCCGACCACCGGCGACGACCTCTTCTTTGGTACGCCACGGTCAGCTACGCTAAACGAGGGTGAACATGACATCTTCGCTTTCGACGAAGACGGCAAGCAGACCGACAAGCGCACGATCTCGGCGGGCATTGATACGCGCTTGGCGGTCAGCGCCCGTGTTTCGATCGCCGGGCATCCAGGCATGTATTTGGCCATTGCTGGCGGCGAGAACGCTGGCTTCTACTTGCCTGAACGCGCCGCGGTCAGCTATCTGCCAGGAGTAGCCTGGTTCAACAAATTTGCTGAGCCACGCCCATTGATCTTGCCCGCCGGTGAATATGGCCACTATCGTCTACTGGTAGATGATTGGTTTGCCGTGCCGGTCCAGGCAGTCAAAGAAGAGCTCGAAGTCGCCATCGACGCTCACGCCGTGATCAACGGCGAATCTCACCTGCGCATCGCCGATGGCGAGATGGCCGGGCTATGGATCAAGGAAACGATTGAGACCGTCCTCGCCGACTGATCGTATCGGTTATGCCCATAGTTCCCCACCTCGCCCCACTCGCCACCACGGGGTGTAAAAAGGGCTCCTGGCGGTGCTTACAGTCATCACTTGCTAAGTTCCGGTAAACATACTTTTCTTGCCATCTGCCAGGAGTGATGCATGCTGCGCCAACTCCCTTTTCATTATGTACGGTGGTGGCAATGCCTCGAGTCAAGCCCAGCGCAGCAGCGCCGATCAAGTCGATCCGCGATCTGCCGCCAGATGAGCGCACGCTGACCCGCGCCGGTCTTGACCGGGACGAGCCGGTAGGCAAGGCCGTGTTCGAGTTTATTGCCAACGCCGGCACCGAGCAATCTCGTCTGCGTTATGCCAAGGATGTCGCCCATCTATCTTCCTGGTTGCGCGCCAAGGACATCCCACTAGGCAAGACTAAGGCCAAGGATCTCAAAGCCTATCTTGATGGCGAATTGTCGAAGTTTGCGGCCTCAAGCCAGCGCCGCATGTTAAGTGTTTCTCGTGCGCTGTACCGGGCCTTGGCCGAAAAGAAATTGCTGACCACTGACCCCAATGCCATCACCGGCTTGGCGCGTGAGGCCAAGAAAAAGAGCAAGGGCGCGACCGCGCCAGCTCCATCTGCTCCAGAAGGGTTCAGCGAAGCACAGACCCATCAGCTGTTGGCTGCGATCGAAATCATGGCCGAGAGCGAAGACATCGAACAGCGCATGCTTGCTTCGCGAGACCTGGCGTTGGTTGCCTTGGCCGTACGCTCTGGCTTGCGCGCCAGTGAGATTGTCGCCCTGCGTCGCGAGCAGATCATCACACACGATAACGGCGATGGCACCGTCAGTTATACCGTCGCCGCTCCGGGGCGTAACGGGCAGATCGTGGAGATTCCGCTTTCGGAAGAAAACATGCGCCTCATCGAACGCTATATCGATGCCATGGAAACACTCGGCGTTACCATCAAGCCGTCTGATCCGCTCTGGATCCGAATTGGCCGCCATGCTCAGCCACAGGGCGCCTTCCAGATGACCACTCGCAACCTAGGCAAGCTGGTCGTCAAGCGTGCACGCCTGGCCGGCATCGGCGGCCCCTCGCTGGCCGTCCAGCAGCTGCGTCGCACGACTGCCACCACTGCCGCGGAAGCCGGCGCCTCGGTCGAGGAAGTAGCCACTACCCTGCGTGCCGACGTTCGTACTGCCAAGCTGCGTTACCTTCGCCCCGCAGCCTCGCCGGCCGCAGCCCCCGCTTCGCCGCCCGCCACGACCAAGCCGTAAGCGGCCGCCTGCAATTTCCTCTGGACGCGATGGGGCGTCCTTGCATTTGCCGGCCTTGCGAAGGATAATCTATTCACACATTCGCTTCAAAGGCACCAATGCTTCGTCTTGCACTATTTGACCTCGACGGCACCCTCATTGGCGGCCGCGATCATCTCAATGCCATCAGCCTGCACGCCGGCATTGAGACTGCGCTTGGCCTTCCCGAAGCTGACCCTGATGATGTGCCACACGCTGGCTTCACTGATCGCGCCACCCTGCTGGCCCTGGCGGTTCACCATGGGCTTACGCCCGACGAGGCCCAAGATCGCGTGGGCGAAGCGTTGACCATCAAAGATCAGGTCCTGGCGCACCTGCTGGCCGAGGATGAAGCGGATACTTCGATCAGGGCAACGCCAGGTGCTATTAACTTTGTCCGTGATCTGGTTGACGCCGGCGTCATCTGCGGACTGGTAACCGGCAATACGCCCTTCGCCGCACGCAGTAAGCTGGCTCGTGCCGGCTTTGCGGCCGAATGGTTCCGGCTGGGTGGTTTTGGTGATGTTTGTGAAACACGAGTCCAATTAGTGAAAAACGCCTTGGTCCAGTCGGCGCGTTGGCTGCCAGACCTGCGAGTCAGCGAAGTGGTGGTTATTGGTGATACTTCTCTCGATGTCACTTCCGGCAGTCTCAATGGCACCCACACGCTGGCGGTGATGACCGGGCGTGGCAGCGAAGCGGAACTACTGCGTGCCAAGCCAAGCTTGCTAGTAAAGAATCTGACTGAGCCAGATATGCTCGCTCGTCTGATGGCCGCCTGTCGCTCAGCAGGCGCTCGCATCGCACCTCGCTCGTCCTCGCGCCGCCTACGGGCCAGTTCGATAGGTTGACGTGCATTCGCTAGCGAGCACCATAGCGTATGCCTATTTTACGAATCGTTCGCATTGAAGAACAGCAAGAAACCATTGTCGCCTCCGGCTGGGATGCCAAAGAGGGGCTGAAGAACGCCCACGCCGCCATGCTGGCATTGGCGATTGCCGAGGTTAATGCCGTCGACGAGCTCGAGCAGTGGTGGCACACGGTGGAAGTGACGATCGAAGGTCATAACATCGAAGTCCTCGACACCTGCGTTCGTCACCCGGGTCAACCACATCCGGAGCGTCGTGTCCACTTCTGGCTCGAAAAGCTTGGCGACAAGAAGGCCGAGCGCGAGGCAAAGAGGCTGGGCCAAAGCTAACCGCTCAGCAGCCTCTACGGCGCAACTTGTAGCCTGCCGGCTCGCGAGAAGGGGCGACGTAAGAAACCCACGCTGCGCTGACGCATGCGCAAGTTGCGCCGATTAATAAATGGCTGGCAGCATTCGTCGAAGAAGACCTGGTATTCCAATCCGTCGTCGCCTAGCCGCGCCGAGACGATTTGCCCGGTCTTTTCGCTCCTTGGTCCAGCCGTGACCTCAACCGTGTCGCCCTGGCGCCATAATCGTTTTGAGAACATCTCCCGTCACCTCCTGTCGATACGGCAAATGTGAAGCACGCTCTGGGGACTGGCTATATTTACGATCCGTGGCCGGCTTCCGAGCATTCGACGAGCTCGACAACGCCTAAGGAGACTTTGGCGATGTCGGATATTCTTCCCAGCAAAACGAGGCTTCGGCATGGGCCATGTCGATACATAGCCAGCCACGATCGGGAACATGTAGCCAGTCGACCGACCAGGCCCCGGGGACGGCGCGACTGACGCGCTCGCTTAATTCGGTCAGCTCGGCGATCTCTTCGACCGACTGCTCATTGAGCTCTTCGAGTAGCTCGCGCCAATCCGGGCGCGAAGGATTAGTAATTGTTTCGGGAGGCCAATAAGGATGGAAGCCACGAACTTGGCCGTCCTCGACGAAGTAACGGCGCTCGCGCGTGATGGGCATGCCGGCGAAAGCGATGAAGGGAGCGACTGTCGGCAACAACTCGCGGACGACCCAGGTATCGGTGGGCAGCCCCATAAAATCAACCAGGTGGCTCCATTCCACCAGAGCAAAGACGTGTTGGTCGAGATCTTCGGGATCCGTCAGTAGGCAAGTGCGTAGCCAGTCATGCTTGCCTGAGCCATAGCCGGTACGCAAAAATAGTGGATAGCCTATCGATGAGGCCGCCTGTTGCAAAGTTGCCAGAAAGGCTTCGTAGCCGGCGGGCGATTCGCCATCGAGAAGTGGCGTCAGATCGAGCTCGGTGGAGATGATGACCGTGCGTGGGGCGGGAATCTCCGCCGCCAATAGCAGTGGATACCAATCTGCCAGGTCAATCCCCGGGCGCTCGTTCATGATGAAGAGGAGGGTTTGCCCGGGACGATGACGTTTTCGACCACCGGCGCGCGCTTCCAGTGGCCGCCATGTTCCGGTACGTGGCCGGCGCGAACATACTTGGCGACATGGGTTTTAAATTCGCCATAGCCAAAGCCATCGGCGGTGCGCATCACCCAGCCCTCGATTTCGTCACCATGCTCATCTCGTTCGCGGTGGATGGTCTTTAGCAATTCCGCGTCAAAGAGGCCATCGTAGATGACTGGCACCGTTTCGAGATCAAGCATGGCAGCCCATTCCACCGTCTCATCCCAGGAACGGCAATAGTTGCGCTCGTCCCAAAGGCTGAAGACTTCGAAGAAGGAACGTAGCTTCTGATAATGGATAGCATGCTTGGCAAACAAGTTTTCGCCACACAACCTCCAGCCGGTCGGCAGCTGTGTGCCCGCGACCGCAGCCAGGGCCCGCACGCGATTGCGTGATGGATGTGATTCCGTCTCGAGGCTGCGCGCGTGCATGTAGCCATCGGAGTAGATCGAAGTATTCTCGCCATCTCGTTTGGCGCTGATAATAACCCTTCGTCCCTCGAAGGCAGCAAACGAATCGAGAATACGGTCATCTTTGCTAACGCCCGGACTAAAGGGAACGTGATAAGTTCTTGGATACTTCACGCGGCTGGTAAATAGATGCAGGACGTTGCCCTCGCGCAGAATCTTTTGCACGCTCTCGTCTTCGAACAACTCGCCGCGAAGGCGTTGGTCGTTGGGCAGAATGATATTGCCCCACTTATCAAAGGTTCCCTGATCGGCATCGTCATACAGATGTGGCGGGATGATGCGCATCTTGATGCCAGCTGCCTCGCGGACCTGCTCGACGCTGACTTCGGTGCGTTCGCAGCGTATGTGGCAAGGGCCGCATACCGAGGCGGCATTGCCTAAATAGTAACCGCCATCGGCGAACAAACGCCGCTCCATAATATGATGAGCATCTTGCGCCTTCGCTCCACACAGCACGCAACGACCAGCATCACGAACAAAACACAGTTCGCGAAAATCGTCGCGGCTTAAAAGAACATCTTCATTGGGCAGTTGCATGACTTAGGATCTCGTTAATGGCTGCCGTTGTGGCCGCCTGGGCAGTATGGTGATTTTGCCCCGCCTGCTGGCAAGAGTCAATCAGTCGGCGACGAGCGACGCGAGGTGGTTAATGTCTTCCAGCACACCTGCCATGCGGGCGCCCTTAACTGGCTTAATCTTCCAATCGGCCAGTCGTCCGCGGGCCAGCAGCTCCTCGAGAACCTCCCGCAACTCATCTTCTTCGGCGAAGTTGGCCTCAACAACGTATGACTTTTCTCGCCGTGCCAACGCCTGGTATGATCGTCCAGGCACCGGCTCTTCGTGGCCGAGGTAGTATTTGATAGTTACCGACAGCAACATGTGTCAGACTCTCTAGGTTGACGTTTCCTAATTAGCGTGACGCAGGCTACCGCCTTGTAGCCAGCTGGCGTCACCCTCGCGAAAGTGAGGCCGCGGACCCTTGCAGCCAGGTTCACAAGGAACCGGATCGAGCATGTCCTGTAAGCGCCGCACCTCATCGAGCTCGCCCAGCTCTGGATCTGACGCAAGTACATTAAGCGCCGCCGCTACGCGTCCGCGTCGCATTGCCTCGGAGTCGATCTCGTTCATCACTAATCCTTCATGCGTTGGCCGGGAGATGAGCTGAAAGTATGGCCAGGTGTAGTAACAACGCAAGTACCCTGTTCTGACGATGCTCCTGGCATGGTTAGTGCCGCGTTTAGAGTATTACCTCACCACAGGAGCTAACCCCTTGAGTAACTTGTTGCAGCAACTTTACACCGACTATGATCAGAGCCCCTGGTTGGATTTCATCGATCGCGATCTTTTATCCAGTGGCCGTTTACTAAAACTGGCACAAGCCGGCGTTCGCGGCGTCACCAGCAACCCCACCATTTTTGCCAAAGCGATCGACAGTGGCCAATACGATCGACAGATTCAGCATCTGCTGGCTCGTGGCGCCAGTGATCACGACATTTACGAACACATCGTCATTGGCGAGGTGGCCGCGGCCGCAGACGTGTTGCGCCCGGTGTATGAACAATCCGGCGGACGCGACGGCTTTGTCTCGATCGAGGTGGAGGCCGATCTAGCGCATGACGCCGCACGCACCCTAGCACGAGCAATCGAGTTTTCCGAACGCCTGGCAAGGCCAAATGTGATGGTGAAAATTCCCGCCACCGACGCAGGGCTGGAGGCAATCACTGAAGCAACTGCTCGTGGGCTGAATATCAATGTGACGTTACTCTTCTCGTTGGCGATGTATCGGCGCGTGGCTGAAGCGTACATCGAAGGATTGCGCCGGCGTGCCGAGGCAGGCCATGACCTAACCTACTCCGCCTCAGTCGCCAGCTTCTTCGTCAGTCGCGTCGACAAGCTAGTTGATGCGCGCTTGGACAAGATCGGCGATGAAACCGCTGATCTGCGCGGCCGCGCGGCCATCGCCAATGCGCGTGCTGCCTATCGCGCTTTTGGAGAAATCTTCTCTTCCACACAGTTTGCCGAATTGCAGGCGTCGGGTGCCCGTCCGCAGCGCCTGTTGTGGGCGTCGACTTCGGTGAAGGATCCTGATCGTCGCGACGTCACATATGTGGAAGAGCTGATTGGCCCGCAGACGATCAGCACTATGCCGCTGGAAACTATGGAAGCACTCAACGATCATGGCGTACTGGCTGCGCGCCTCGATATCGATGCGCGCCAAGACGAGGAGCTGCTCGAGCGTCTGCGCGGCTATGGCATTGAGCTAGAAGAAGTGGCGGAGCAACTGACCGTTGATGGCATTGCCCAATTTGCCGATTCGTTCAACGAGCTACTGACCGCCATCGCCCAGCGCCGCGGGCAGGAGAGTGAAGCGATTGCTTAAATAAGGAGGCGGTCTCTGCCAAAGGATGACTATTTGACCTGGATTATGAGCAGCTTATGATACGAGCATGAATCAGAAGCCGTTTGATCCGCCAGCCTTTCATGCTGCCCTGCGTGGGCTCGATAGCGACATGCAACTAGATAGGCTGTTGGGGGATCGTATCACCCAAGATCAAGCCTCTTATCTGGAGCTCATTGCCGCGCCCTTGCGTGCTGGAAGCGAGCATGCTGAGATACGCACACATTCGGCCCAGGTCGGAGAATGCAACGTGTGCGGTGATCTTGATGCCTTATACGGAGTCGATTATTATTGGCATCCGCTGGCCGCTCGTACGAACTTGCCGGTCGGCGGTCACGACAAGGATGGCGACTATATCCTTAGTTGTCCTGAATGTGCCAGCTTCAATGTCGAAGCGATTCCGACGGAGTATCTAATTGCAGGCAATAGCCTCTGCGCGGATTGTGGCTTTGAAGATGAGGACGCAGAGTTTCGCGAGTACCTGCGTTAATTTAACCGCAATTCGGCATCAATCCTGCTCTAGAGTCAGCAAAACCCATACGGATCTGACTGTCATGCCTCTCTTCCTCTATTCGGGCGATTCTCACGACACCCCCATGCTGGACCCCTCACCGGTGCTGATCGAATTCACCGCCTCGTGGTGCCAGCCGTGCAAGCGCATGAGTGATGTCATGAGCCAAGTCGTAGATAACTATGGCGACCAGGTCACGCATACGCGTTTTGACACGTCACTACCTAGCAATCTGCAATTTGCTGCACGCCAAGGAATCACCAGCATTCCGACCATCTTGATCTTTGCTCGGGGCGTCGAAGCCCGCCGCCTGACTGGTTACCATGACGTCGAAGCGGTCAGCGCCGTCTTAGACGAGATATTGACTGATACTGACGTCAGCGTTCGAGGCGAGATTGAGCTAGAAGCATAGCCTCCACTAGTTGACGCAAAGGGCGCATAGCTCACACTGGGCAGATGAACATCAAGCAATACCACGGTGATATCTGGAACCTGTATGAACACGGCTGGTATGTCGCCGATCCGACCAATGCTTTTGTGAAGCGCAATGGCGCCAACGTCATGGGCCGTGGCATCAGCCGGCAGGTATTAGAGAAATTCAAGGGCATCGATCATTGGTATGGCCAGCAGCTACTCACCATCGTGCGCCCAGAAATTGCCGCTGGTGGGGAAGTTTCTCTCGATGACATTGCCGACCGCCCGGTGGTGGTTGACGACGCGCAGCGATTAGTCTTTGTGCCGGTGAAGACCCACTGGCGGCAGCAGGCTAATCGCCCACTGATGGCTCGCAGCCTCGAGCACCTGCGCGAACTACTCGAAGAGAACGAGGACATGCGTCTGGCGCTACCGCGCCTGGGCTGCGGCAATGGCGGCGACGAGTGGGAAGGCCCTGATGGCGTTAAGGAGCAGCTGTTCCGCCCTTTCTTGACTGCACTTTCAGACTCTGCCCGTGAGCGGGTGGCTATCGTTCATCCGCCCGCCGGGATCAGCGACTAGCCTTACAGCAGCGAGCTACGAACGCGACCCACAGCAGGCAGCAGCGAAGCGGCACTGAGGACGATGGCGGCAATGACTGCCAGCGGCCGCGCCTGGAGTATGGTGGCGGCGACGTCATACTGTTGTCGCGAGAAGAAGTCGCCGCTGAGGGCGCCGGTGAGTACATAGACAATCAAGGCCGCTAAGCCAATGCCCAGCATGGCTACGGCCAGGGGCCAGCGACTATTGCGCACTCCCAGCCATAACATCGCCGCTTCAGCGCCTGTCGAAACGTACGCGCCAGCACGGCGCAGCCCGCGCCAGGTGTCATTCGCCGGCGTCGGCTGCCCGCGGTGTGTGGCCGAGATGACTAACGCTGCGATCAATGCCACACATAAAGCCAGTCCAAGTCCAGCGATCACGGCAACCGCTGCGGTAAGGGACGAAAGAGTCACCCAACGCAACAGAGGCGTAGAAGTTGCAGCGCGCATAAAGCGCCCCAGGCCATTGTGCAATTGCCGCTCGAAATCAGAATGAGTCGGGCCAGGTGCAGCCTTCTGTGCCTTGGCGCTTGGAGTTGGGGCAGAAGCTGACGAACTCGCATCCGGCGCCGGACTGGCCTCGACTGAGCGCAGGGAAAGATCATAGGCAGCCCGCTTCGCCGGATCACGCAAAACAGCGTAGGCCGTATTGATCTGACTCATGCGCGCAGTGCGCTGTGAATGATCGCCCGTTGACCCTAGGTCAGGGTGATTACGACGGCTCAGGACAATGAAGGCGCGGCGAATGTGTGCCTGATCGGCAGTAGTAGTGACACCTAATAGTTCATAATGAGTCATGATTCTGCTCCATTCGCCGAAGATGCTATCAATTGTGCGGTCAGTTCGATGCTCGTTAGATCGGCTGCTGCCAATTGCTGTGTCACCGTTTGATGGCGGATGCCAAAGCGATCAGCGATCTGTCGGCGGGTACCGCCCTCGAGTAATGCACTGCGCACTAAAGCATGTTGCTTAGGGGTTAATCTGGCCAGCAGGCGTTCAAATAATTGCACGCCGATCTGTCGGCGACGTCGCCCCACGCGCTCTCCTCGCAAGATGGCAGCGGCCACCGGCGTCAGCGGAATTAAGCGATCTCGACGGTTGTTCATAGGCTCATAACGGCCACAGCATGAATAAAGTCAACGGCAGGCTAAAAAGACTGCCAAAGATCAGCAACTCGTGGTGAGTCGGTTAGGCGACATTCGTCAGATAACGCGACACGTAGCAACTCTTTGACGCGCCCGCCGCGCCAGCCATGATCATATTACCGCCACACGCTCGTGGCTTTATCATCAAACCCTGGCTTTATCATCAAACCCTCTGGAGCCGCCGAGTCTTATGATCAGCCTTTCGCGTCTGCTGTACCCGCTCCTTGTTCTGGCGTTAGTGCTGTCGTCGACCGCCGTTGCGGGCGCCAGTCAGATGCCAGCCGCTCCCGCTGCTCCGACGATTTTGACCGATGAAATTGATCCACCAATTGATCCGCCGGCCGATACGGAGGCTCCTACTTTAGCCTTAACATTAGCTGAGGGGCAGTCTGATCCCACGAATGCCGCCAGCATCGGCATTGCCGCCACCTTCTCCGAGCCTGTTTTTGGCTTCACCCAAGAGGATGTTGCCCTCAGCGGTACTGCCGGCGCCGATGCCATAACTGTTTCGCACAGTGGCGATGGCCAGAATTATACAATCAATATTACTGGCATGACTACCGCCGGCTCCGTCACCGTCGAAGTGCCTGCTGGCGCTGCGGTTGATGCCGCTGACAATGCCAGCCTCGGTGCCGGCCCTCTCAGCGTAGCTTATGATGCGGTTCGTCCTTCGGTTAACGTCACCGCCGCGGCAGGCCAGGCCAGCCCAACCAAGACTTCCGCTCTCAACTTTACGTTAAGCTTCTCCAAGTTTGTTTTCGGGCTTGACGCCAGCGACCTGACGGTTGCCAATGGCAATCCAAGCAGCATCGTCATCACCGGCAGCGGCAATGTTTATAACGTTGCTCTCACCGGAACTGCCACCGGAAACGTTACGCTTTCGGTGCGCGATGAGGCTGCCATTGACTTGGCCGGTAATAGTAGCCTGCCTGGCTCTGGCAGTATTGCGCTTGACCTGACCGCTCCGACAGTTTCGACTCGTACGCCAGCGGCGAATGCCACCATGCAACTACTAACTGTCTCGCCCAGCGTTACTTTCTCAGAGCCGGTGACTGGCGTCTCTGCCACTAGCATGGTCCTGCGAAATCTCACCACTAACGCGCTTATGCCGGCTGTCGTGACATACAGCACCACTACTCGCGTAGCTACCTTGAACCCCACTGCCAATCTGGGCGGCTTGATTGTTTACCAGCTCGAGCTCACCAGCGCCATCAAGGACGCGGTCGGGAACTCGCTGGTTGCCAGCAGCGCCAAGCTAACCACGCGTGGCGAAGTGAAGATCGCCGTCACTACCCACACGGGCGTGAAGTTCTCCTCAACAGGCGCCATTACCAGCAGCCTGGCCTCGAAGGTCACCACCGCTACAACCTGGCTCGCTAGCACGCGCAAGTATTACTCTGGCAAGGGTACATATCTGCTGCTGACCAACGGGCCTTTGAGCGGGTATTGGATCAAGGAAAGCTCCGTAGCCTACCTGCCTGGTATCTATAGCGAAAAGGCACTGAGCCCCACGGTGAAGGTTACCTTCCCGGTGGGTCGTTTCACTGGCCGCACCTACGACCGCGTCACTGGCGCCCAGCTTACCAGTAAGGGCGGCACGCTGATGACACCTTCGAGCGCCAGCGCCAGCAAGAGTGCTGTCATCAATGGCGTTTCCCATTACTTTATCTACAACGGCACCTGGGCCAACTACTGGCTGCGTAATTCCGGCACCTCCGCTGTGCGCGACAACGCCGCTCTCCCCGGCTGTGGCTACGGCAACGTCCTGACCAAGTACCGCGCCTACGGCGATTGGGCCAGCACATTGATGGATCTTTACTACATGGTTCCATCTACCTATAAGCCAACTGACCTGGTGGCAGTCACCACCGCCGGCGCTCGTTACGGCACATACGGCGTGCCATACGCTCGCAGCCTGATGATGACAGACCTCAAGGCCCTGATTGTTGCGGTTAAAGCTGCGGGCTACGGACAGCTGAAGATCAACACTGCCTTCCGCGATTACAACCTGCAAGCTTCGTGGTGGAATAATTATATCAAAAATGGTGGCTCCAAGACCTATCCGACCACTCTGCCCCCGGGCCATTCCGAGCATCAGCTGGGCACCACGCTAGACATCGACGTCTACGCTGCTTCTGGCCTCAATGCCTGGATGACAGCCAACGCTTACAAGTATGGCTTCATCAAGAGCTATCCGCCAGGCAAGAACGCCAAGCATTGCATTGGCTCGGAAGACTGGCACTATCGTTACCTCGGACGAACATATGCTGGCTACATCGTCAAATCGGCAATGACCACCCGCGAGTGGCAGTGGTACGCTCGTCACTAACATCCCCTTGCGTGGGCAATAGTACCTTTTGGTCATAGACATTCGGCGCTGCCGGCAGTTAATCTGAATACATCACCTTTGTCCTTATCTTCTCTACGCGAGGAACTCATGCGAAATCTGCTTCTGCGTTTGCCGCTGATCGTTATCGTCTTGGCGCTACTGCTGCCTCAAACTGCACTGACTGCCGCCAGCGAGCTGCCGCTCAACACAGCCCCGACGCTCTTGGCCGAAGAAGTAGAGCCGTCACTCGAGCCTTTAGTGGAGATTCCCGAGGAGCCCCCAGTAGAGCTTCTCGAGGAGGAGCCGCCGGCCGACACGGAAGCGCCAACTCTGACATTAACGTTAGCCGAGGGGCAGTCTGATCCCACTAATGCCGCCAGTATCGGCTTTGCCGCAGCTTTCTCTGAGCCTGTTTTTGGCTTCACTCAAGAAGATGTAACCATCAGCGGTAGTGCTGGAGCTGACGCAGCAACTGTTTCGTACAGCGGTGATGGCCAGAATTACACAATCAACGTCACCGGCATGACGACTGCTGGCAGTGTCGTGATTGAGATTCCCGCCGCCGCTGCCGTTGATGCGGCTGACAACGCCAGCGCCGCCGCCGGCCCACTCAGCGTAGCCTACGATGCGGTTCGCCCTTCAGTAAATGTCACCGCCGCAGCCGGACAACTTAATCCGACCAATAATTCTGCCTTTAATTTTAAGCTAACCTTCTCTAAGTCCGTCACCGGCCTGGATGCGGCCGACCTGGTAGTGGTCAATGGCAATCTCGATAGCGTCGTGATCACTGGTAGCGGCAGCGTTTACAATGTAGCCCTGACCGCCCTCGTTACTGGTGCGGTTATCCTGTCAGTGCGTGATGGCGCCACCGTCGATGCAGCCGGGAATGACAGCCTGGCCGGCTCAGGTAGCCTTGTCTACGATGGCACACGCCCAGTTGTCTCGGCTCGCACTCCGGCGATTAACGCTACGATCGTATCGCGTACCGGCAACATCGTGATCACTTTCTCGGAGCCAGTCACAGGCATCAGTACCAGCAGCGTTATTCTTCGCAATACCGCCGTCAATGGCGTGGTGCCGGCGGCCGTTAGCTATGACGCCACCACCCGCCGTGTGACGATCAATCCCACCAGCGAATTATCACACGTCCGCGTTTATCAAGTTGAGCTGACTGCCGCTATTCGTGATAGCGTGGGCAATACGCTCACCGCCACCAACTGGCGCTTCACTACTGCTGGCACCATTTACTTTGGCGCCGGCACCCATGCCGGCGTGAAGTTTAATTCTTCGGGTACTATTGTTTCCAGTAAGAAGATCACCCTTTCACGTTCGTCCAGCGCCACCGCCTCGGCCCGTAAGTATTATTCCGGCAAGGGTGTTTACCTGTATGTTACCAACGGCTCACTGGCCGGGTACTGGCTCAGGGAAACATCCAACAGCTATCTGCCTGGACTGCATTCGTACAAGGCCTACACTGGCAGCATCGCTTTCTTGGTCGGTCGCTATACAGGTCGCCCCGTCACATTAATCACGGGCGTAGTTGGCACCAGCAAGACGGCACTGATCGAAGTGCCCGTCTCGTACGCAGCGGACGCTACGGGCATCATTAATGGCGTGTCGTACTACCGCATGTCTGCCGGCCCGCTTAAGGGGCTGTGGGTGCGTCGTGCGGCCACCAACAAGGCGTATCGTAACAATGCTGCCCTGCCAAGCTGTGCCTACGCCAACACACTGACTAAATTCCGCGCCTATGGTGATTGGTCACGCACTCTGCTCGACCTGCGCTACATGGTGCCATCGAGCTATAGGCCTGGCGATCTGGTGCGAGTCACCAATGCCGGCGCTCGCTATGGAAGCTACGGAATACCGTACGCTCGGAATGTCATGATGCCCGACCTTAAGGCATTGGTGACAGCGGTACGCAATGCCGGCTATGGACAGCTGCAGATCAACACCGCCTTCCGCGACTATAATCTACAAGCTACATGGTGGGGCAATTATGTCAGAAATGGCGGATCCAAGACCTACCCCACCACCTTGCCGCCGGGCCATTCGGAGCATCAGCTTGGCACCACGCTCGATATCAACGTGTACGCCAAGCCAGGCCTGAACGCTTGGATGGCGGCTAATGCCTGGAAGTACGGCTTCGTCAAGAGCTATCCGCCAGGTAAGAATGCCAGCCACTGCATCGCTTCGGAAGATTGGCACTATCGTTACTACGGCCGCACCACGGCCAGCCTCATCACCAAGAGCAAACTGACGACGCGCGAGTGGCTGTGGTACGCTCGCCACTGATCTGATCGCCACACAAGGCCCCAGGCCCTGGACAGAGCCTGGGGCCTTGTGCTAATCTAAAGATCAACCCGTTTCCTCATGGAGAAATTCTCTTGAGCACAACACGCATCGCCTTCATCACTTTCGCCGTTTTCGTTGCGGCGTTTATGGCGGCCTTCATTCTCCTGAATGGCAAAAGCTCGGTCCCCGAACAGGACCCCAGCGTTGTTGCCAGCGCCAGTGCGTCAGCGAGCGTTGATGCCACCGAAGCTACCTCCGCGAGCCCTTCTTCGATCTCCTCGCCTCCCGAGACGAATGCCCTGAGCGCAGTTGCCGACAAGCTCGAGCAGGCTGGCGCATTTGCCGCTGACGGCACGCAGAACAGCGCCTACGAAGGTGAGGGTGTTGAGCAGGAGCAGGAGATTCGCTTCTCTATGACATATACCGCCCCCGACCGTTTTTCGTATCTGATCGCCATGGGCGAAGTTGGCATTTACTACTACCTGATTGAAGAGGGCGAGACGGCTTTTGAAGCTGAAATCGAACAGGACAGCGCCGTTTGGAGCGAAACAGACATGCCGATGAGCCAGGGCATGGACCTGACCTCAGCGCAACTGTTGCCGCAGTTTCTGCGCTATGCCGATGTGACCAGAGTGACGGCCAACGCCCCCGGGCAGACGACGATTGAGGCGGTGGGGCAAGCGGTTAATTATCCGGCCGTGATCTTCCGCGACTTTCTCGAGCAGACCCAAGAGGACGTGCCCTTTACGGCAGTCATTGATGATGCCAGTGGCGAACTCATCAGCCTCGAGCTTCGTCCGTCCGAGATTAGTGAAGAAGAAAATATCACCTATGGCTCTGTGCTAACCCTGCAATTTACAGCCTTTGGTGATGAAGTCGAAACGCCTGAACCGACGCCGCTTAGTGATGGAAGCGAGCATACGCACTGAGGCCTTTTTAACTGTACAGCCCGTCCTAACTTTCTCGCCCGCCGGCAACCGCCTCCTAGGCCCATGACGCCACCTATCTTGTTTGCATAGGCGGCGTCATTACTTTGCCCTGCTGTAATGGCGGTCAGACTACCGCTACGTTAGCCTTCGCTTGACACTGCACCACCGCCGGGGCAAAGTCTTAAAAGACCTTGGTATTGATGCGTCTCGGCGCCCTAATCATCGCCGGCGGATCTTAAATATTTTGCCAACCTCGAGTAAAGACTTCATGCGCTTGAGCCAATCAATCACATCTATCATCGCACCACCGGCTGCGATGATGACGGCTGCGCCAAAATTGAAGGTCACTCTGGCTATATTGGCCGCAGGCTTTCTTATGGCGTTGGCAGCTTTTCTGCCCGCGCAGCCGGCAGGCTCCCCGTTTTCGCTGCTGACTCCGCAGCCCGCTGCCGCCTGCGGTATTACAGGCAGCGGCAGCGCCTTCAAGGCGACCCTGGAAAACAATCTTAATTCCTCTAATGTTCCGACTAACGCCAGCACCGATTATGGCGCTACCACCAACGCTTATGCCAGCTACCTTCGAGTACGAGTGACAGCCGCTACGCCTGGTAACATTTCCCCCGTATCTCAATGGTGCAATACATATAAATACAATGCCTTTGGCGCTTCTGCCACCTCACGTCTATGGACATACATGGGCAGCTCTACTGGCGGCACCTCGGGCACTTGCGATTTTATTGCCAACAGTCGCACCAGTCATCGTGGTTACTTCTGGCGCGGCACTGGCAGCGGCTGTGCAACCAATACTTGGGCCGTCGGTTATCGCCCGCCGGGCTTCACGCAGGGCAATAACGTTGGCCGAGGCCATATAAAGGTATCATCCTGCACCACGTATGCCGCGCCTTATGCAGGTTATGTTAATTCGAACCTTCCTTTTGCTGGCGGCAATTGTGAGGGCGGCACGGGCTTCAACCCATTCATCCTTTCGAGTCCCGATAGGGGGTCGACTATCCAGACTATCTTTTATGATACTGTCGCTCCAGCCGCTCCAAACGTCAGTAGCAATGCCACTAGCAGTGCTACGGTGACCTGGGCGCACGCTGCAGCCAACACTAGCGCCAGCGCCCCACTGTTTTGGATTCGTCCTGGCGGCGGCTCAGTGACGATCACCGGTGCGCATACCGATCCCACGAATAGCACCAGCTCTGGTCCGGCCACTTTTACCTGGGCAGGATTTAATAATTCTACTGGCTGGAGCACTGGTACATCCGGCACCACCGCTACCGCCACTCGCGTGGTTTCAGCCGGCGCCACCTCCGTCAGCACGTATTTCGACATGGATAGCAATGATCGAGCCAGTAATGATGGCGCCAATCGTCGTGTTTATATGAGCATAGATTCCACCAAGCCGACTATCTCGTTTGGCACCATGGTTCCCGCCCTAGGCACGGCGATCGATCCGACTTATCGTGGCAGCACGGCCTTCACCGTAGTATTCAATGCCACCGATACTCAATCCGGTTTTGGCGCCACCTATGCACAGTGGTCATTACAGCGCCAGCGTGCTGCAGCACCAAGTGCCAACGACACTTGCAATGGCTTGACCTGGGCTAATGATGGCAGTGCCGTTACGGGGAGCACCTCGGCCAGCGGCCAGAGCAGCGCCCAAACCTTAGTTAACAACTATTGTTATCGCTGGTTGCTGAACGCGACAGACTCGGTATCAAATGTTTCCACGCAAGTGACCTCTGGTTATTTGCTGATTGACACTACCAAGCCTACCGGATCAATCGTCATCAATAATGGCGCGGAATACACGAATTCGCGTAACGTAACCTTGCAGCTGGAAGGTTCCAATCAAGGCTCTGGCACCCAGAGCATGTGCCTAATTAACGGCACTTCGGCGGTTGGCTGCACTGCCTGGGAAAATTTCGCCGTCAGCAAGGCTTGGACCTTGCCTGTCGGCGATGGCACCAAGACGGTCTCAGTGATTTATCGTGATGGCGCTGGCAATATTAGTATCTCCTATTCTGATTCAATTATTCTCGATACAACTGTGCCACCAACAACGACACTAACAGCAACCGGCACCTTAGGAAATGCCCACTCCGGCACGCAGTGGTATCGATCCAGCGTTAACGTGCAATTAACTGGCAATGATGCTACCAGCGGGGTTGCCTATATCGACTATCTCGTTAACGGTTCGCCCGATGTCATCGAGGGCGATACGGGCAGCTTTACCCTGTCCGGAGATGGCGAGTATGTGATTAGCCAATACCTGTCCACTGATAACGTTGGCTACCAGCAGATAACGTCTGGCCCACCGGTGAGCCTTTCGATTGATACATCGTCTCCAGAGTTCACGCTGGCGTCGAACGAAGTTTGCACAGGCAGCACGGGGACGGCTCAATACCAGCTTCTCGGCTTGACCGACAATGGCGGCAGTAGTAGCGACGTTGAGCGTAATACTTTCTTCCGCAGCGAGTGGTGGGATGGCGGCTCCGGAGCGCCAGCCGCGCCAGGTGTTGACCCAGCTTACGCCCTGCCAGTGGGTGATGAAGAAGATGATATTCAAGCTCTGTATACTTCGCCGTCTACCGGCACCAATGTCATGCACGTGCGTATTTATGATGCGGCTGGCAATGCTGCGGACGATGAAACTCTAACGGTCATCTTCGATGGAGATGGCCCGGTTGGCTCGTTCAGTATCGTTCCTTCAGGAGTAGAGGGGGCTTTGGACGGCTATACTAATACCATTCAAGTAACCTTGGATCTGTCGGGCATCACCGATATCGGCTGCAGCGAAGAGCTTGCCTCGATTCGGGTCAGCTACGATGGCGGGGACAACTGGACACCTTATCTGCTTGATCCGGATGATGACGCCAGTGCCGATATCCTTTTGCCGGCCGATGGCCCCATCACTGTCAGCCTGGTGGCGATTGATATGTTGGGTAATGCCAGTGCCGTTGGAGCCATTCCCGATCAAACTATCTTCCTCGACACACTATCGCCAGAAGGCGAGCAAGAGCTTAACTACGGAGATGAATACACCGCTGGCAGTCATATTATGATCAGCCCGGCGGCTACCGATCCGGGGGAGCCTGCAACTGGTTCTGGCGCCTATCAGGTTCAGTTCAGTAATGATGATGAAACCTGGGGCATTGAAGTTGACGGCGAATTTGTCCCTGACGAATGGGCTGATTTCACCCCGGGCGACGCACTGCCATGGACGTTGCTTGCAACGGAAATTGAGCCTGGCGAGGAAGAAGCCATGACCGTTTATGTTCGCTACCGCGACCGCGCCGGCAACATCAGCGGCGTAGACAATGGCTCTATCAATCTCGCCGGGGCGTTGCAGCCGGAGTTTGCCGTTGGCGCCCGCATTTACGCCAATTGTGACGGTAGCAACGAAACAATTAACCAGACTGGCAATATCACCTGGAGCTCGGGTCAGCGCCTATGCTTGATGCCGACGGTGATCTTGGTTAATGAAGGCCGTGAATACGTGACCGCCGATGGACAGCCCTGCCCGCCGTCGACGGCTGCCGGCAGCGCCTGCCGCCAGATTCGCGGTTACATCGAAACTGATACGATCACCATTAATGGAGAGGAACTCCTGGTGGCCACTCCTGAGTCGCTGATCATCACGGTCACTACCAATCCGAACCAATCGTCAGTAACTAATTGTGAAGGCATCCCCAGTTGGGACCAGGCCGGTGGCGTATCGGGCCTCGACTGGCGTGAGTTCTGCTTCTCGCAGGCCACAAGCGCCAGTGGCGACCAGCTATTCGCGGCCATTCCGTTCACGGTTGAAGGTCTCATTCATTGGGAATTCAGCAATCCTCAGGCCGACGACCCGGCGATTGCCCAAAACGACATTCCCTTCACGCTGGTGGAAAATCTGACCGTGGATGTTCGCAATCTAGGGCAGAGCAACTAACCCAAGCCCTGATCTTTTGCATCTCATATGTCGATGGGCTTGATCGTAACGCGTTAGCCCTCTGGCATTGCTGCATTGATTGATGATATAATAAAACGGTAAGCAACCGAGGAACAACCAATGACTCTTTTTACTCGTTACCCGCGCGCTGAACTGGAAGGCGTGGTAGCCATGGCTCGCCTCCTGGCTGATGATCTGACCCAGGCTCGTCCGGCCGCGCAGCGGCTGGCGCAATTTGCAGCCAATGCTGCGTCAATTGACGATGAATTCGCCTCCATTGCAGCTAAGCTGCGAGCTTTCACGGCCGAATCGGTTGAGAACGTCATCGATACCGAAGCTTATTTTGCCGCACGAGCGGCAGCCGCCAATCTGCTGCGTCTGCTGCCAGCGGCGTGCAATGCCGCCGATGATGAAACGCGTGCCGCGGCCATTGCGTCCATTGCATCCATGATCGAGACGATGACTTCCGTTGCCCACCTCGACGAGCCCGACACCTGGAGCGGGGCCTATGAAGAGGACGAGGAAGAAGGCGAGTAGTGGAAAACGAAGTGGACTACTCACGAATGTCAAAAGAAGAGCTCGTCCTTCACAGATCGGCTCTTGAAAGACTGGCCTTGAGGGCAGTAGAGAAAGGACGTGAGGACGTTTTCAATCAGATCAGTGAGAAGATCGCAAGAGTGAACGAGGCTCTCACGCGTTAGCGTGGCTCTAGTCTTTTCAAAAGCGCCGGTTCAATACTGGCGCTTTTTGTTCACCCGTGCCAGGAGTGAGCGGCGAATAGCGTCAGTTCGGCAATGCGCAGGCCGCGACTATGAGGACCCAGCAGCCAGCCGATGCTGGCATCGATGAGAAAATCAGCCTCGGTCAGTTCAGACAGGGCAGCGATCGTGCGAGCCTGATCAAAACGCGGCGGTCGCAGCTGGTCGAACTTGGCGACTCGCTTTTGGCTGGCAGTGGCACGAGCGGCGACCAGCACCTCAACTGCGTCGGAAGATAGTGAGTTTAGCGCCTGGACCTGAATAAGATTAGCCAGCGTTTCGTCGGCCAGGTGACGTGCGGCAATCTGCTGCTGCAGCCGCCAGAAGGGTGCGCGGTCCAAACTGCCGTAAAAACGCAGCCAGGCTGCGTCGAATGGCAGACGATCTACTTCGCCAAGATCGCCAAGACGCTCCACTGCCGTATCAATAACACGCAGGAACGGCTCATGCTGGCGTGGGTCTTCGCGCCTGTTTGGCATCAATAGCGAAGGAGCAAAGATGATTGCCCGCTCGTCTTTCGGGTCCCTCAGACATTTGGCATCCGCAACCGAAGTCAGTAGAGTCAGCGCCTGTTCTCGAAGATCGCCATACTCGAGCCCTTCGGCGCGATCGGCATGAGACAGGCGCAGTCGAATCGTCGCGCCATTTGCCCCGGCCGTCCAAGAAGAGCCAGTCATCAGATCGAAAGTAAAAGTTGCCACGAGTCGTCCTTCACGGTTGATTTCGTATCTTCATTTTACCATACTTGCCCCCCACAACTCAAGACGCCACCAACAGCTGTTAAGTCTTGACACTGAGCGGGCTAGCCCCATCTTGCTGATATGAGTGTATTTTTTCGCCTTGTCCTGGCTCTGGTAATGCCATTTGCCCTGTCTGCTTGCGAGGCGCCAGGTTTCAGCGAGCACATCTGGCCCAGCGATGATCAGGTACAGCAGTATCGCAGTTTACTGGTGCCAGTTACGGCCGATCGCAGCCAAGGGCTGATTGCGCCCCTGGCGAACAGGTCAACATATATGTTTGAAGGCGGAGAAGCACAGACATTTCAATATGCGCTGCCGCCGGTGGCCAGCGTCAATGAGACCAGCTACCTTTTAGCGACCGGCTTAGTTGACGAAGAAGAGTCGGGATCACCTGATATCCGCGTTCGTTACTCAGCAATCGCAGATCCGATTCCGGAGCTGACCACTGCCAATCCCGACTTTACCGTCAATGAAGACGGTACCGTTAACTTTACCGTCACCGTCATCGGCCAGCAAAAAGGCCTCGAGACCGAGCGGTCCGCGGTCAAATTAGTGATCGGCGTTCTGTTTGTCGATAGCGAGCTTGCCCCCGTAGCCGGCTTTGTCGACGATACGCTTGGCAGCCATGCGGCCGGCGAAACATGGGTGTATGAACTGAAAAATGTTCCGGTCGATCCGGAGATCATTCGTAACGACTATCGAATCTTTGTCTTTGACGCTGCAGCCCTGCCGGCAGATTCTTAAGCTTAGGGTTAAATTTTCGGCCTAAGCTTTGATCTCAACAACGCGTGCCATCATCTCCAGGTCGGGATAAGCATTCCCGAAGCGGCGCACGAGTGTGCGATCGCCACTGATTACTGATAGCAGGGGCCATGTTCGTCGGTGACAGGTAGCCAGGAAGGCGCCCAGCGCGGTTAATTCAATCGCGAGAGCCTTATCTGCATCGGCCACCAACAGCAGTAGGGGCTGACCGTCGGTATCCAACTTAGCCATGACCGTTTCTGCTATTGTGCGCCAGTCGTCATATTGAGATGTCGTTATTCCCAAGCTGGTGGCCAGCTCATACCAGGTGTGCAATGATCGGTCGCTTAACGACTCGGCGTTCGCGTTAATGAACAAGATTAACCAATGACGCAGTCCTGTAATTTCTGCCAATTGCCATGCGCCATTGCGAGCCGCGGCGCGTGGACCAACGCACAGATAATCCTTGATTTGGCGCCGATTGCCAGCCTCGATAAGATCGACCAAGGCGGAGAAATCTTCCAGGCTTTTGCTGTCCATGAGGCTAGCCGTTCCGTTCAAAGCGAAATTTACCTTCTAGTCGTCGGCGTAGCTCATGCCAGTCGTCGGCGGCGATAATCTGAGGGTGCGCAGCAATGACGTTGGAGTTATACGCATAGCGAATAGTCGCCACCGGCACGCCTGCCTCGACGCATTCGCTTAAGAAAGAAGGCTTGTCATCGATAACCAGATTCAAGCTCTGCTGGCGTGCATAGGCTAACTTATCAATATCCATGTCGAAAGCAACGTCAGTAAAAGGAACAGCATGTGTGCGTAGCCAAGCCTCGGTGGCCGCGGCGGTTGTAGGATGGCGAGCACTGACGACATGGATTTCTACACCACGCGCATGCCAATCTTGCAGAGTCTCGACGACACCTGGGTAGGGAATGGCGGCGCCGATCTCAGCATCAGAATGCAGGTAGCTTTCGATCAACTCCAGCCACTGCTCGAGCGAGATCCCATGATTGAGCCAAAAGCTCCATTCGTTGATGTCTTCTTCGCGAACGTGCACATCATGTAGCTGAGCCAGGTATTTGATGAAGACAGGATTACACGCATAGAGCGTCGAATCAACATCCAATAGCAGTGATCGAACGACCGGCTTATTTTGCAAAGCCGGCATAAATAAAGGAGCAGCCATTAGCTCTGCCTGGCTTCCGCCTCGCGGGCACGGCGCAGGTCTCTCACGGCAGCTTCATAATCTGCAAACCAAGCGTCGGCTCGGCGGCGGAAGGTGGGGGCGTCATTATGCTCATGGCGCTCATGGAAAGCGGCCATTTGATCCGCGCGCTGGAAGAGGCGATGTAACTCGGCTGCTCGCTGTTCTAGTTGCTCAATCTCAGTGCTGTCGCTCATCTGCTTCCTCTTGTCTGTACTTGCAATTGTTCGAGCAAGAAGTGTGGCGGTCAGCTGGAGACTGTCAATTGGAGCGTGAACGCTATTCTTCGAAGAATGACTCGAAGTCACTGTCGCTGACACTACCCGCTCGAGCGGTCAGATATAGTTCGTCATCAACGCCGGCCGGTTTCGCAGCCTTGGTTGGCGCCACTGCCGCTAGTTCATCGCGTACGGTGATTAGCTTCCAGTTGTTGATAATAAATTGCGGCGCCCGTGGCTTGCCTTCGTTATCCTTGCCGGCGCTAAAGCCGCCCTTCAATAGAACCGCCTGTCGCTTGACGCTTTCGAGGGTATTGACCAGAGCATCGTAATTATCAGCACGATCAAACATAACAAAGGAGCATTCGCTGTAGCCGTCGGATAATGTTCCGAAGATACGCGAGCCACCATTGCGATTGGGGGCATGTTTGGCGTTGACGAAGACGGCAGCCAAGATGCGCTCCTCCTTGTCGCGAGCCTTATCATAAGCTAGGACATCGTCGACTGTGCAGTTGGCGCGGTCGCGCTCACTTTGTGGAATGAGCAGAGCCGGATTGCCGGTGATATAGTCCCCCACCAGCTCCTTTTCCCACTCGAGTTGATCGCGTGGCGCAATATCAGGGCGCACATAATTCGGCGTCGGCGATAGATCAATTTCAGCCTGCTTCTTCTTGCTGGCGGTGGCCTTGAAAGCCTCGTAGCGGGTCAGCAGCGACATACGATCATCGAGTTCGTCAAAGGCGCCAACCTTGATCAGGGCCATGATGACCGTCTTGTTGACTGGGTTGGGGCGCAAACGACCGGTGGCTTCGTCTATGACGCGAGCCGCTTCGGTGCGAGCCAGAAGATTGTCCAGGCCGGTGAAGGGACCGTTGCGCTTGCGCTCATTCTCGATTGCCTCAGATGGGCCTTCGCCGACGCCTTTGACGATTGTAAATGGCATACGCAGCGAGTTGTCATCTTCGATAGTGAAGTTATCGGCGGCAGAATGATTAAGATCAATAGGCTTGATGGCCAGGCCCATCTTGCGAGCTTCAGCCATTTCGCCCACCACCGCCGGCGCAGCACCCTTGCCCTTGCCCTTCTCCTTGCGGTCGGTGGTGGTAAGAGCGGCCATGAACTGCAGGGTATAAACAGCCTTCAAGTAAGCCAGTCGATACGCGAGCATGGCGTAAGCTGCCGAGTGACTGCGGTTGAAGGCGTAGGAGGCAAAGGGGGCAATCTTCTCATCCCAGTAGGCACTGACGACTCCCCCAGGGACCCCATTTTTGACGGCACCTTGTACAAACTTCTCGCGATAGTAGGCCATCTGCTTTTCGTCTTTCTTGGCGCACGCCTTGCGCAGGCCGTCAGACTCCGGCAGGGAAAAGCCGCTCATCGCAATCGCCAAAAGCATGACCTGCTCCTGGTAGACGAGTACGCCGAAGGTCTCTTCGAGAATTGGCTTGGCGAACTTCTCAAAGGTCGGGTCGGGGTAAATGCCATGACCGCGCTTGGCGCCTTCGACGTACTTGGGGATCTGCGCCATCGGCCCCGGGCGGCCAAGGGCGGTGGCAATCATCAAGTCCGAAACGCTCTTGGGCTTGATCTGGTTCAGAATACCCACCGCAAAGGAAGTGCTGAACTGGAAGATGCCCAACGTCTGACCCTTGCGCATCAGAGCCATGGCTCGAGGATCATCGTCAGGAATATCTTCCTGCGTCAGCTCGATGCCCAGGTTCTCCTTAAGCAGGCGCAGCGTTTCGCCGATCACGGTCAAGTTGCGCAGGCCCAGGAAGTCTTCTTTGAGCCAGCCCTGCTCCGCCACGGTGGTGCCGTCGTATTGTGCCTGTGCCTCGCCGGTCTTGGTGCGCATGACGGGAATATTGCCTTCATACGGTACTGGCGTGATCAGCACGCCGCAAGGATGCGTGCCGACTTGTCGCTTGGTGCTTTCCAGCTGCGCAGCGTACCACACTACGTTCTTGATTTGCGGATTGGCGTTGACCGCATCGCGCAGAGGCTGAGAGTCAGAGACGATACCGGGATCCTTTGAAGTCATCATCATCTTGATGACCTTGGTGTCATCCTTCTCGTCTTCCTCGCCTTCCTCGAGAGTGGGCTGGAACTTGTCAGGAATCAGCGCCGCCAGCGAATCGGCCTCATCGAATGAAAGCCCCAATGCGCGCGAGACGTCCTTGATGGCGCTCTTGGCCTTCATGACACCATATGTGGCAATCTGACAGACTTGATCATGCCCGTACTTCTCGCGAACATAGGCGATAACCTTGTCACGACCATTGGGCCCTGGCGGGAAGTCCATGTCGATGTCGGGCATTCCCTTTCGAGCATGCTTGAAGTGCAGCAAAGGCCGGAAGCGGCTGACAATTTCGCCGACTTCATTTTTGCGAGTCCGCGGACGAACAGATGTAATGCCCAGCACCCAGGCAATGCCTGAATGAACCACGTTGCGGTCGCCGACTGTCTCCGTTGATGCCAGCAGCCAATACGGCTCGATGAGCCCGTGCTGCTTGATCATGCGCCATTCGTCCTGCAGCAGGCGCTTGCGATCCGGCTTGAGCTCACCTGAAGCTTCTAATTCGCTGACGCGCTCCTTGAGCAGGCCGAGAACGATGGCTTCCATCTCGTCGCGAGAGGGGCGTTCCGCCGGCATCTCTGGAGGGCTGGCGGTAAACACGCCCGGCTCCATCCAGTAGATAACAACAGGATTCAAGAAACGGGTGAAACCAATGCCGCCAGTGACGAGCTTGTACTTAAACGGATCGATGTTGGTAATGCCCAAGACATACGCTACTGCCGAGCCAGGCGCCGAACCACGGCCCGGGCTGGGCTCCATGCCATTAGCCTTGGCAAACTCGATGATGTCTTCGGTGATGAGGAAGTATTCGGCGAATTCGAGTTCCTGGATGGCCTGAATCTCATATTCGATCTGGTCGATGCGATCATCGCTTGAGGCAATATCAGGCCAGCGCCAACTAATCTTCTCGCGTACGCGATGTGCGAAATAGTCATTGGCAGCCTTAACGCGGCGCTCTTCCTCGTCATTGATCGAGTTGTCGGCAAATTCGGCGGGGATATCGAAATGCGGGAAGTGAAGACGCGTCGATAGCAGATTCAGCTGCTCGCACTTATCGGCCACCTCGACTGAGGCATCGAGCATTGGCGCTACGCGCTCGCGTGACTCAGTCAGTGTTGCAGCCAGTTGCGGCAATGACTTGGCAGCCTCTTCGTCGCCGCCGGCAGCCGCTTCGGAGGCTTCCAGATAGGCCTTGAGCTCGGTTTGAGTAAAGGTATCTTCCATCTCCCAGCCGGCCTTGAGATAAAATTCGGGCGTATCGAACTTCAGGCCGCGATTAGGGTCAGTTACCAGTGAGCCGGTGCCAATCGCCAGCAGCACATCTTCTACCCTTGCATCAGCTCTTCGCACGTAGTGCAGATCATTAGTGGCGACAACGCGAATGCCAAGGCGCGTTCCCACATCAGCCACGTAATTATTCAGTCTCCGCTGCTCTTCAGAGCCGTCGAGGTGGTCTTGTGCCTCTAGGTAGTAATCTTCGCCAAAAAGGTTCTGGTAGCGCGTTACCAGAGCATCGGCGGCGGCGTAGTCACCAGCCATGACCAGTTTGCCCAGATGTCCGCCCAGACAGCTGGAAAGGGCAATGATGCCTTCGTGATGCTTTTCAAGTAATTCCCAGTCAATACGTGGCTTGTAGTAAAAGCCATCCATCCAGCCGGTGCTCGAGAGAATGATCAGGTTGCGCCAGCCGACCTCATTCTTAGCCAGCAGAACCAAGTGGCCAGATCCCGACAGATCGGCTTTGCCACTGCCGATGTCGGCTGCGGCAAGCTCGTCGGAAAGGTCAGAAAGATCTCCGTCTGGGACTGGCGCTTCGGCTGGCTCAATAACCGCTTCAACGTCGCCCTTCTTCTTTTTGACCTTCTTCTCCGGTCGGTCTAGTCGGGAGCCCCAGGCGACATATGTCTCGATGCCCATAATCGTCTTAAAAGGACGCGGCTGGGCCAGGTGATCGCGAGCGGGATCTGCGGCGCGAATCTTGGCACAGACTTTAGAATCGCACGGCTCATCCGCGGCGTTGACGGCTGGGTGAAATTCGGGGGTATTGGCGTTAACCTTGGCGGCAGCAGTGGCAAATTCAATAGCACCGCACAACACGCCATGATCGGTCAGCGCCAAGGCGGAAGCGCCATCTTCGACTGCCTTGGCGATCAGGGCTTCGATTTTAGCCAGTCCGTCGAGGAAGCTGTATTCTGAGTGGGTATGGAGGTGCGCGAAAGGTCGCACGCGTGGGCCAACGGGAATGTCAGCTTGCACACCCGCATGCGAAGTCCGTGCAGTGGCAGAGTCATGCAAAACTGCAGGCGCAGGAGCGGGGGTAAAAGTGAGTTCATCAGTAGTCATCGGCGGCGTCAGATTAGGCGCGGATGACAACTGGTCAAGCGGGGCGGCATTCTGCGGTGGTGGCGTCTGGGCCATGGTGGCGGCTGAATCGCCTTCTTCGCTATCGTGCGGGGTCATCGACGACACGATACAGTCTCCTTAGTTCTCACAGTTCATTCTAACACAGCTTAGTTGCTGAGAAAAGCATCATGCGTCTGCTTGAACGATGGTCAATAAAAGGATAACAAAAGACGTTCAGCTGCAAATGTTGAGCGCCTTTCGTCACCTAGATTGGAACCTCTATCGCGTTGTCGAGAGACTTAAATCTAAAGCGGCTCTTGATGCGGAACTGTGACCGCTCTCGCCTCGGTGCTTTCCCAACACGTGCCCGCCATCGGGCCGTCAAGAACGCAGTAACGTCGCTGCGTTTCTTCATAGTCGCCGCCAAGGAAGCCCCACGGAGTCGGTACATCCCATGCATATGATATCGTCCTTGCACGAACGGCATCGAGGCGCAGTCTCGTACCTGGTCGAATGCCCCAATCTAGACGCTCATGCCGGACGTCGACGATTAGCCTGTTTTCATCGAGGCGCTGGACTCGCTCCTCATCATTCGGCTTCTGCCAGCCCTCGGCAGGCCCGTGGTCAGCCTCGCACCAGCTGTCAGAATCAGTTGAGGTGTGGTGTCGTGGCGGGTAACGTAATATCCACAATCCGCCACGCGCGGGATCCATCAGCGCGCTAGGCGCGCGATGTCGTCGCCGACCTGCTGCGTTAAGGCCTCAGGGGACTGATCGGCGTCAATGCGCTTAATCAAGAGCGGAAACTGCTCGAGTAGTGCCGCATAGCCATCACGCAATTGCCGCTTGCCCTCGATAGCTAAGAGATCATTGGGGTCGACATCGGCATCCTCGCCCAGGGCTGTGACTCGCGCATGTGCTACGACTGGATCGATATCAAGGAAATAGGTCCGTACCGGCATGGCGTTCTTGCAAACGCGAGCCGTGATTTGCGCCAGCAACGTCAAATCAGCGCCGCGGAACAATCCTTGATAGACTATGGTAGACCAGAAGTAGCGATCTAAGAGGGCGACGCGATTAGAGTCGGCCGCCAGCCAAGGCAGCAGGGTGGTTCGCAATAAATCTTCACGAGCCTCGTAGAATAGCCGCACCTGTTCATCGACGGGCATACTGGTGCCGACCGGACTCTTCAAGATTGTGCGAATCTGTTCGGCGCGCGGGGATCCGCCCGGCTCACGAAAGACGCGAACCTCCAGGCCATGACGAGCCGGAAGGTAAGTGGTCAGATTAGTGCAGAGCGTTGTTTTGCCCGCTCGATCAGCCGCTTCAACGCAAAAGAGGCGTGCGGCTGTACCGGCCGTATGCAACGGCGCCAGGGCAGAAAGGTCTGTGGTCATACTAGCACTGTGGCTCAGTCGCCCCATGAGTCAAGCAGCGATGCCTCGGCGCGAACCGCCAGTTGCGCTTACCCTTCGCGGGGTACTGAGTATGTCGGAAGGAGAGCGAAAAAGATCATCACGCTTAACTATCGGATTGAGCTAGGGCATGCCCACTGGGTCCTTATTGACGATCGGTTAGTTCAGCGCAGAATCGGCGCTATGAACACAGATTGTGATACCGGCACATGAAGCTAAACTTGGTGATGCTTCTTCCTGCCCTCCTCGTATCGGCGGCGGCATTCTTGTCGGCACTGGCCGGCGGCCTCCTTGCGCTGCGGGCCGCAAGACAAGTGGGGCTGATCATCGCCTTTGGCGCCGGCATTCGTATCGGAGCCGCCTACTTCGACCTTATCCCCGAGAGTGTCGAGCATCTCGGCGGTTCGCTCGAGGCGGCCATGACCTTCACCGCGGTCGGGTTTCTCGCCTTCTACGCCATCGAGAAGCTGACCTCGCTGCATGTTGGTCACGAGACGGCCGCTGAGCTCGGCCACGGCGATGCCGAGCATCGGCATGTCGGGTTCATCGGCGCAATTGGCATGAGCCTGCACAGCTTCCTCGACGGCGTGGCGCTGGCGGCCGGCTTGCTCGTGGGCGGCAGTCTTGGGCTCGTCATCGCGTTCGTGGTGATTATTCATCGCTTCAGCGATGGCATCGGTATCGTCAGTCTCATGCTCGCCAGCCGAACGCCGCGCAACGAGATCTACCGCTGGGTAGGCCTGGTCGCGATCGCGCCGGTGCTGGGCGCCATCGTCGGCTTGATCCTGCCTATCCCGGACGTCGTGCTCGGCGGCATGCTAGCTGTCTTTGCCGGCTTCTTCTTATACATTGGTGCCGCGGAGCTTCTGCCGGAGGCGCATCGGGTCCATCGCTCGCGTTGGGTGGTGGGCGCCACTATCACCGGGGTCGTTGCAATCTATGTCTTCTCAGCTTTCGCCGGTGCAGTGGGTGGCCATTGAATCTGGCGCTAATTGCGGCTTGTCAGTTTGGCTAAAGCAAAACCGCCCGGAGCTCATTGCTCCGAGCGGCTAGGTTCAGCTTTGGGGCTGACTTAAAACGGATCGTCGTCGAAGCTCGGCTCCGGCATGACCGGCGCGCGGCGCGCTGCAGGTGCCGGCGCTTCGCTGCTGCCGTTGTCATGGCTAGACCCGCCCTCAGCACGCTGAGGAAGGCTAATCACTTCGATGCGGTCAGCGATGACTTCAAGCACCTTGCGGTTCTGGTTGTCGCGGTCGGTGTACTCGCGCATTTCCATGCGGCCGACAATGAAGACCGGAGTGCCCTTGCGCAGGCGGTCCTTGATGCGAGTCGCCAGACGGCCAGTAGCCTTGATGTCGAGGAAGGTAGTCGGCTTACGGTCGACCCATTCACCATCGGCATTCTTGACGCGACGATTGTTGGCGATGCTGAAGTTGGCGTATTCATCTCCAGACTGAAAAGTGCCGGTGCGCGGGTCGGCGACGACGCGTCCGGTAAAGGTGCACTGATTGAGATCCGACACGGTTGACTACCTCAGGTTACAGACGATCAATAAAGCTTTTAATGCAGGCTCGATCGCGAGAGCTCGGCCAATATAGCAAAGCTTCATATCTTGGCAAGATGGCGAGCGATATCGGCCCTTTTGGGAATAAACCGCACTTTGAGCGAAAAGCTAGTTCCTGTCGTCGCGTCGTCGCCAAGAGCTGACAAAATCGTGCAAGCCTTCCCAGGTGGGCAATCCACGCATGTCAGTGCGTTCCCATTCTTGCTCGAGCCGGTTAAAGAAATCCGCATTTGCCGTGCAGCCATGTCTGGACTCACCAATATAGATTAGCTGCTTGCCGCGATAAGCGCGTAGGGTTTCGAGTGCAAAGTTGCTTTCATATGGGGGCCAGCATAGCAGCAACGTCCGGTTGGCATGTTGGGCTAGGACCTTGGGGCCACCTTCATGCACGTCGCTCCAGGTGGTCGCACCCTTATGCCAGATGTTGTTAGTCTTCCCTGGCGGCGACTGATCATAGGCGATGATGTCTGCGCCGCGAGCGGTCAACAGTGCGGCCCAATAGCCAGTGCCGGCGCCCATTTCGACTAAAGGTCCTCCCGCAGCCACGAAAGCGAGCGCCTCTTCAGTGGGAATGGCATAAGCATATTTTCTGCGTAGCTGCTCGCGCGTCATAAAATAACTTTGGCCGGCGCCAGGCCGGCCATTCCCAGGATGATCCGCCTTACTGGCGGCCAGGTATTCACGCAACAATGGATTGTCGGACATCACTACAGGCTTGGTCATTCACTCACTTCGTCGACATCAGGCGAGGGCAGCTGGCGAACCTGTCGGATGACTGCCTCTAATTCAAGCTCAGTTACAAACTGTTCCTGATGTTCTGCTGCGGCGGTGGCAGTGAGGGCCACATCAGACGTGGCTCCGTGACGATGAGATTGCCAAAGAGCATCAACCGCCATTTTGCGGGCGATGTCGCGCGCATGCTCGAGCAGATAAGTTAGTTCGTTATCGTTGAGCTCAGGAAGGCTGGACGAAGAATCGCTGTTCATGCTTTTGGCTCACCATAGCCGCTGCCCAGTCCGGCAGCAGCATGATCAGGGCAAGGGTCCAGGCAAATCTTGCGCTGCTTATCCCAGCGACAGCCGCATTCACGCTCGTCGATGTCTGGCTCCGCGCCGGTGCCGCCACACCACCAACAAGCTACCGACCAGCCGGTATAGCGACCATCTTCATCGGTATCTTCTTCCCAGTTGCTGCCTTCGCCGCCGCATAAAGTACAGGGATCCATGACTGCCTCTTTCGTGAAATCTACCTATTGAGCGTAGTTTGAATTAGCAGAGGCGACAAACATTGCTGTGATCGTGAAGTAACTGAGCCGGTGGAGGAGTGCAGCCGTCGCCGGGAGATTATTCAATCATCTCGTGGGCAAACATCAGACCGGCCCCGCGTCGCAGCTCATGATGTTCTGGGTTCACGCAGGCATGACGAACACCCTGGTTAGAGGCGCACGTCCCGACTACGTTCTCGGTAGGCTTGAGCTTGCTGCCTTGATATTCCTCATAGATAGTTCGAGACATGGCGTTGTGAGACACTCCGCACATCTGGTGCTTGCCCATCTTGATCTCGACGGGGATTTCCCGCGTGCCGTCGCCGTAGCTATGGAACTCCCCAGTCCACAGCCAGCAGCCCGTCGCGGAATCCATCTCATAGAAGGGCTTCAGGTCCTCGGCAGTGTAAGTCCGAGCTTGCTGTTCGGCCCGGGCGCGGCGGCGAGCATCTTCTCGCGCCCACTTTCGTTCTCGCTTCTCTTGCGCCAGGGTGAATTCACCCTTCGGCTCCTCGCGCCAGGTCATGCTGTAAATACCATGCACATATGATGAATAATCATCGATTGGTGTCAAGTGGGGCACAAGAAGCCTGGAACCCTGAATCGTCTTCGCTTGCCGCTACTGAACATCCAACCACACAGATCCAGCCTTCCTCACCCTGCCAGGGCCATCGGTGGGGATCGCCAAACTCGTCTCGATATGGTATAATAAGAGTAATGAATTTCCTCCTCGAAACCACCGTCATTTCATTGAGCGATAGCTCAAAGTCAATGAAGAGCCAGCATCTTGACGAGTCGTGCCGATCTGCTGCATGGTTCCGCGCCGCTCCAGTCGCATCGACGGGCCGGCTTTGATGGCCAGCTAAGGATATAGACCAGCTAATGACGAGCAAGAGCGAATCAGCGCAGACCTACACCGATAAGGATGTCCAGAACCTGAGCGGCCGCGATGCGGTTCGCTTGCGTCCGGGCATGTACATCGGCGGCAAGGACTCGGCCGCCCTGGCCCACATCGTTGCCGAGATGATCGACAACAGCGTTGATGAATATATGCAGGGCTTCTGCAATGACATCTGGGTAGAGATTGCCGCCGACCAGGCCGTGACTGTGCGCGACAATGGCCGCGGCATGCCGATTGGCGAGTCGACCACAGCCGATGGCGTGAAGATGCCCACGCCGCAAATGCTCACGACCGTCCTGCATTCGGGCGGGAAATTTGGCAAGGGCAGTTACGATACTTCAGGTGGCCTGCACGGAGTTGGTCTTAAGGCCGGCAACTTCATGAGCGAGCGATTCGTCATCGATATCTGGCGCGACGGCAAGCACTACCATCAGGAATTTTCTGATGGTTCGGCTAAGGTTGGCAAGGCTGTAGTGACCCCGCACAAGGGCAAAGAGCGCGGTACGCAGATGAGCTTCCGCTTTGATCCAACCGTCTTTGCCGAAGGAACTCACATTGATGCTGAACGTCTAGTCAATAAGCTGCGTGACGCATCTTACCCCGCCCCTGGGCTGACCTTGCATTTTTCCGATGAGCGGACTGGCGTGTCGGAGTCGTACTCTGCTAACGGCATTGGCGATCTGGTCGAGCGCATGGTCGCTGATACCAAAGCCCTGTTGCCTAAGACTGTGTCTTTGCAGCGGCGCGTAGAAATTGAGAAGGGCGATGCGCGTAACTGGACTAGCAGCGCCTCATCGTTGGCAGTTGAAGTGGCATTGATGCCGACTGATGATATGACGCCAGCCGATCGTTCAATGGGATTCACAAACATCATTCCCAACCCTGATGGCGGCGACCATGTCAGCGGCACCAAGACCGGACTGGCGCGCGCCATCAAGCGTTTCATGACCAAGAATAGCCTTACCAAGAGCCCCGACACCCTTGAATCGGCTGATATTCTCACCGGTCTGGCGCTGGTGGTGAGCGTACGCATGAACGACCCACTGTTCGCCTCTCAGCACAAGACTCGACTGGCTGTGCCAGAGGTCAACTCATTAGTCGCCGGCATGATTGATGAGCTAATTACCGACTGGCTCGATGGTCACGAAAAAGAAGCCAAGGTGTGGGCTAAGAATATCGAAGAGAACCGCCTATCTCGCCTCGAGGCGTTGACTACCAAGAAGGCTTTGCGTTCACGTAATAACCAGACCATTAACACCCTGCTTAATAAGCTTTCTCGCGAGAACCCCGGCTGTCCGCCGGAGCGCGCCGAAATCTTCATGGTTGAGGGCGATTCGGCCGGTGGTTCAGCCAAGGGCGCGCGCGATTCTCATTATCAGGCCATCCTGCCGTTCAAGGGCAAGCCCAAGAATGTGTGGGGTCTCAAAAAGCTCTCTGATCTTATCGGTCACCAGGAGCTGATGACGCTGGCAGCCGCGTTGGGCTTGGACTATCGGGCGGAATTTGATATCAACGATCTACGCTACCACAAGATCGTCTTCCTCGCCGACGCCGACGCCGACGGCGGACACATCAACTTGCTGTGGCTGGGGATCATCTATCAGGAATGGCCGCAACTGATCAGTGGTGGTCATATCTTCGTGGCTCGCCCGCCGCTATATTCAGTAACGCCATTGAAGGGACGCGACAAGAACAAGATTTACGTCTACACCGACGGCGACCTCAGCAAGGTCATGGGCAGCAAGTCTGAAGATTTCTTGGTCAATCGCTTCAAGGGGCTTGGCGAAATGAATGCCGATCAGCTCAAGGAAGTAGCCTTCAATCCTGAAACGCGTTTCCTGCAGCGATTGACGGTGGGCGATGCGCAATTTGCACACGAGATGATCGCCGGCGTTCTGGGTGATAGCCCCGCCTGGCGCAAAGAATACCTGCGTCGCAGTGGCATGAGCGCCGACGACGAAGCTTTAGTGTCGGACATTTAAGGAGAGATGATTCATGGCTCGTAAGAATGTCCGTTCTGAAAACATTGGCGATTCGCATGGTGATGCCTTCGAATTTGAGGCGATTGACATTCCTGCCGTGGTGGAGCTATACGCGCCACCGTTCGGATTCTTAGCTAACCGCCGCCAGATCCCCGATGCACGCGATGGCATGCTGCCAGTGCGTCGCCGCGTGCTATACGCGGCGGCCAAACTAGGGCTGAGCGCCTCTTCGCGCACCATTAAGTGCGCCGGTGTTGTTGGCGAATGTATGGCTAAGTATCATCCACACGGTGACTCGAGCATCTATGGTGCGCTGGTTAACATGGCGCAGCCGTGGGCCATGCGCTATCCGCTGGTCAAGGGTCAGGGCAACTTCGGTAACGTTGACGGTGATCCGCCGGCTGCCATGCGCTATACGGAAATGACACTGACGCCGCTGGGCGATCTGATGGTAGCCGACCTATATGGCCCCGAACAGGCAATCGTGCCGTGGGTTGATACGTATGATGGCGAGCGTAAGGAGCCGATGCTGCTCACCGCACGCTTCCCGGGCCTGCTGGCCAATGGCAACGTGGGCGCCGGCATGGGTTGGGGCGATTCGAGCACTATTCACTCACTGAACCTACGCGAGCTGATCGACGGCCTGTGCCTGTTGATTGACGAGCCCAAGACTGAACCAGCCAGGCTGGCCAAGATTATCAAGGGTCCTGATTACGCTGGTGGTGGCATCATCGTTGATAACAGCGACTGGCTCGAGATTATGACTAACGGTCAGGGCAAGGTCACCGTGCGTGCCAAGATGCACATTGAAGATTCCCCGAACAGCCGACGCGGCCAGCAGCAGATCGTTGTCACTGAATTGCCATATGGCGTCACTAAGGCCGGCGACAAGAGCCTGATGAGCAAGATTGTCGAGCTGGTCAATGGCGATGACGAAAGCCGCAAGAAGGGCATTGTGCCGCCATTGGCAAATGTCGTTTCGGACGTCCACGACGAGACCAGTGACGAAGGCATGCGTTTGGTTATCACCCTAGCCCCGGGCATGACGCCAGAGCGGGCAATGCCGGTGCTACTGAAGCGCACTGCCCTGCAGACGCGTTACTCGATCAAGCAGCAGGTTCTACTCAAGGGGTATCCGGAATTGCTGGGCACCCAGGGCATGATGGAAAATTACCTTGAATTCCAGTTTGAGGTGCTCACCAATCGCACCAAGTATTTCCTGTCTCGCGCCGAACGAGCACTCGAGCAGGAAGAAGCGAAAGTCATCGCTCACGGCAATGCCGAAGAGTTAGTCCGTATCGCCAAGGCGGCCGGCGCCAAGGCTGATATCCCGCCGGTGATCATGAAGAAGTTTGGTACCACCAAGTACCAGGCTGAATACATCACCGATCTGCCGCTTTACACCTACGCTAAGCTGAACATGGGCGCTACTCGCGACCGCATCGCGGCGCTGAAGAAAGAAATCGCCGAATACAAGCGTCTGCTGGGTTCGAAGAAGGCGATGGGCGAGCTACTCAAGGAAGAGCTACGAGAGACGCGCGCCAAGTTTGGCGATGAGCGTCGCTCGGTTATCGATGCCAGCGTCGGCGCTGATATCAAGAGCTTCGAGGAAATGATTGTCGATGAACCGTGCTGGGTGGTTGTTACCACCAGCGGGCTGATCGGACGACTGCCCGATAAGACCTTCCGCGCCCAGAAGCGCGGAGGCGCTGGCACACGAGGCGCTGCCAAGCCGGAAGAAGATCCGATTCTCGAAGTAGTGCCTGCATCAACGCGCGATCGTCTTTGGGCTATCACCAGTGCCGGCAACCTGTTCGGCCTACGAGTGGCCGATCTCGAGGAGATCGCCCGCGGCGCGCGTGGCACTAACGTGCGACGCTTCCTGTCGATGGCAGAGGACGAGCGTGTAGTAAAGATCGTCGTTCCGCCAGCCAAGGACTCCGAAGGTGAGCTTATCTTGGCGACGCGTGATGGTCGCGTGGCGCGCAACCGTCTCAGTGATTATGCTAATCTGACCAGCGCCGGTCTGCGGGCCATCAAGCTTGTTGCCGACGATCGCATCGTCAGCGTCAGCCTGGCTAACGGCAGTCAGCAACTATTGGCCATTAGTTCCGACGGCTATGCTCTACGCTTCGATATCGATGATGTTTCGATTCAAGGCCGCGGCAGCCAGGGCGTTGCCAGCCAGAAGATCGGCCCCGGCGCTCAGATTGTCTCGTTGACCCCGATCGATCCAGCTGATAAGCGAGATCTAGCCGTGGTTCTTTCTAATGGCAAGGGCAAGCGTAGTCGCTTGAGCGAGTACCCAGTCAAGGGGCGCGGCAGTCGTGGTCAGATTACCGCCGACATGGGAGCTGCGGCCAAGAAGGCACCGGCCCAGATTGTCTTTGCGGCTCCGCTGGCCGAAAGCGATGAAGTTATCTTCACCACTACTGCCGGCAAGGTCATTCGCATGGGCGCTACGGAAATTAAGCGTCAGGGACGCGCTACAGGCGGCGTGCAGGTCGTTGGTCTGTCCGCTTCAACTAAGAACCCCGAAGCCGTTAGCGGCGGCGCAGTGGCCGCACAGGAGTAAAGCATGAGCTACGAAGGTGGACGAAATCGTCGTCGACGGCAAACAGGTCGTCAAACAGGAGAATACGGTCTTACTTGTGTGCTGGGCCTATTAATCGGCCTGGCCTTTCTCGCCGTGGCCGCTTGGTTTGCCTGGGGCGTAATCGAGAGTATGATGATGAACGGTGTAATTTCCTAGAAGAAGGGTAAGTCATGGACGGTAGCTATCCTTATCGACCGGGCGATCACGTTCTTTTGCTGGAAGATATTTTTGGCGGACAGCGACCGCAACACCGAATCATTGCCACTGTCTCGGGACGTCCGGGTGGGGGTGGCGAACACTTCTTGATTCACCCCAATACGATTGGCACCGTCGCCAGCTGGGTGGACCGCGACGACATCATTCCTTATACCGAACATGCAGAACTGGCCTTGTTCGAGTTAGCTGATACGCTACATCTACGGAGCGATGACTTGCCAGAGGCTGAACTCGTCAATCAGAGGCTGAACGATATCATCGCCTATCTGTTTGATGAATAAAAGTCGATGAAGGGATCTCATGAGTGATTTTGATTTTTCATGTGTCGCATGCGGCAAGCCCATTGAAGATGGGCAAACTGCTCTGGAGCTGCGCAACGGCCCCTATCGCGAATCGCGCGGCGAAGTGCACTTTGGCGATAGCATCACGTCTTTCTTGCATGCCGGCAGCGGCGATAATGATGCCGAGCCAAGCTGTCTCGATCGAGATGGCATCGCCAAGATGCTCGACGAGAGTCTGTTGATCGTCAGTGGCATCAACGCTACGCGATGAGTGCTCCCAAGACGCGCAAATGTCCGATTTGCTATACCACGCGCAAGGCGGGCAATGCTGACGACTCCGAACACCGTCTCGGCGAGGTGCACCGCCAGGCCGTGGCACGGTTAGAGGCTTTAATGACAGAACACAAACAGCGTTTTGCTAAAGAGAATGCCTTATGACCGAGGAAGAGGAGCGGAAACGCTGCACAACCTGTGGCGATTACGTGCTCGTCAATAAAGATGGTAAGCTGCGGCGACACCAACGTTGGCGCGGCAGCGGCAAGTACGGGATGCCACCACGGTGGGAACCATGCCCGGGCCGAGAGGCCGAGGCTCAAGAACTACGTTGATGAGGAGAATTAAAAATGGCTCGCGCTTATAAAATTGCTCTTAATTGCGGTCATGTTCGCCTGATCACGATTGGCTCTAACGAAGACAGTGATGCCCGCGAAAAGGGCTGGGCCTACTGCTTCAAGCATGAGGAATTCCTGGCTATTAGCGACTGGCGTGCGGAACCAGGCGACGAATTGTGCGACTGCGGCAAGGGCGCTTATTGCCCACAATTCGGCACCCTGTTCAACAGTCTGCCGCCCGTTTTTGCTGAAGACAACCGCCGCACAATCGAAGCGATAAGCGGCCGTTAAGGGCCCACTAACGTTGAGACCTTACATTTAGGGGGTTGACCGATCGATCCTCTACGCGCACAACCTGTGACGTGCAACAATCTTTCTTCTCCAACTCTTTGGCTTCTGACGTGCGCTTATGCCTATCGCAATCGTTAAGCCCCACCCAGCGCCCCTGGCTTGCAAATGTCATGGGCCATCCGGTGTGGCGGCAAGTGCAGCAAATCTACCGCCTGGGCCTGACGATTTGCAATGATCTAGCCTCACTTGGGCCTCATCATGCCGATCTGGCGGCGCGCTATGCGAATTGGGCCCCGCGTCTGTTGGCGGCAGAGCTGGCGGAATTACGCAGCCAAGATGTGGGCGCCGATAATTCGCCAGACGAGGCTGCGATTCATCTAGTAGAACAAGCTGAACGCATCTTACAGGCCGCTGCGCAGTTGTCGTATACAGATGCAGACCCTCATAGCAGCTTCGCGCGTCGCGAGCGTGCTCGTCTGATCTTAGAAGGAGCAGGCATATCGGCCGCTCACTACCGAGCTCGCATCGATGACCTTCGCCAGGCAGCACAAACAGCTTGGCCGCAGATATGGGACTTGCTCGAAGCGCCACAACCTTATTTGAATCTCGAGCGCAGTCGCCACCTGGGATCTCTGGCTTCCTACGATCCTCATGCTTGGGCGGGGCCCACGGTGCGGCTGGACGTTGCGGGCCTGGTTGAAGTTGAGCTGGCCAGGTCTCATCGGTTGCCGGGGCTGTTGGACTCGGTAGAAGAATTACGAGAATGGGATCCCTGCCTGGCTGTGGCGAGCGACTATCAGCCGCCGTTGGGCTTGATGTTGATACATGAATCGATGCACGCGCTGGCCCCATTGTCGGTGGAGCCGTTTGATGCGCAAGGGAGACATGCAGCCACGGCAGCGGCCATAGCTTGGCGTCGTGAAATACCCTCGCAGGCTAGTTTGCTCTTTCCTAACTATAGTTTTAGCCAGGCCGACCCCATCAGCTATGTGGCGATCAGCGGCTTGCGGGTCAGTCTATTTTCTGATTTCGATCTGGCGCTATTGTCCGAGCCCCAACGACAGGGGGATCCGGCAGGCATGATTATTCTTACCGGCAGTGCCATCATGGCCGAAGCTGCAGCCGAGACTCTGACTCGTCAGCAACTTCCGCGCCTGCAGGGGGCCCTGGGCGATCCGCGCCTGTGGTGGGGTGGAGACGGTAATCTGAAAAGCCCCTACAACAGTGGCGTGGTTTTCATGAATGAATTATTCGGCACCGACGAGGTAGGTAAGCTGCTGACCACCAACGGACAGGCCAGCAAACTCCTCGAGGCCGTGGCTAAACGAATGACGCCGGCCGATGCGCGGTTATTCTCCGCCTGGTACTGGGATCAATATCCTGAAGTCATTACCGACATCCTTGCGTTGGTCGAAGATAGCATAGAAGACGATCCTGAATTGAACATTACCGAAACGCTATTTTCGATTTGGCTAACACGTCTGGAAGCTGCGCAGCCAGAGGAAAGTCGCCTCTGATCGTGTACTCTTGACGATGCGCCTATTGGCGGCTAAGGATGGGCAGCCATCTTCCCTTAATCCATCCGCATTCCAAGGAGCAGTCATCGTGTCGAGTAAGCAATTGACCAGTCTGGCCGGCAGCCTCCGTGCCGCCGAGGAAAACCAGGAGACTGTGCGCGATCAGTTCAACAGTGCCAAAGAGTCGACCACCGCCGCATTTGAAGAGCTGCTGCGGGCAGCGATGAACAGTGATAATAACGATATCGTTGAATTGGCTCGCAACATTGATCGTAACGAGAGCGAAGTTGAAACCAAGCGCGCGCAAAAGAGGGAACTGGCAGCGGCGATGAAAAAGACCTATCAGTCTTTGATCGTGGCGGCCAAGGTTGGCAACATGGAGATGGGCAAGCAGGCCGCGCAAGCGCGAGACCAGATTGATGACGATCTCAAGGAAGCGCGCAAGGACATCAGTGAACTCGGCAAGCGCATCAAGGAGGATCGAGCTAATCTGCCGCAGCTGATCGAAGAATTATTCTAATAGCCCTCAAAGGCTTGATGAGCATAGGTTGAAGCTGGTAATAACAATGAGCGTTCGTGGCGTTAACAAAATTGAGCTCAGCACTTCCGATGTCGCTTCGTTAATGGAGTCGGCATTGATGCCGGTGGACCCCAGTCGTCTGCAACTTGCTAATTTCCCGCCAGCCGACGTCTACTTGCGCTATCTCGCTCGCCTTATTCAGTTAACCATCGATGCGCGCGCTCGCATCGTCAGCACCGACTTTGAGTTGATCTTTCGTAGTTTAACGTTCCATGGCGATGACGAGGCGCTTGACCAAATCGAGCGCCATATTTTGTTCAGTCATGCATCTCGTGAGGAATTCCGCCTCTCCTTCCATTTCAGCAACGAAGAGGTGCTTTCGGTCGTACATCCCAACTCAATTGACGCCGATACGATCGAGAAGCTGCGCGCGCAAGCAGGTCAAGACGAACAGGAACCCTGGGCTTTTGCCATGCTCAGCAGCTTCCCGGCGGCCCTGGGAGACTTCTTCCGCCAGGCGTTTGAAGTCACGGAGCTATTCGTGTACGCGGACGCCTCCGCTCGCTATAATTCACTCGTCTATGATTTGGGCGGGACGTCAGCAGTCACGGCACCTCCTTCGCCTTTTGTGCAAAGGGGCTTACGAAGACTTCTGCGCCGACGCAATTCGCCCAACCCCTATCGTCTGGCGCCGTTATCGCCCGACGAGTTGGCGGCTGCGCACTTGGAGGCTTACGTCACCCAACGCGCCACTGAACAAGATGTGGTATTGAGACAGGTCACCGTTTATGAGAATAACGACATCGATCTGTACGATTATGTCATTCTCAACCGAGCCAGTGGCCGAGCCCTTGGCTATCGCTTGCCGATCTTGTACGCGGAGCTGATTAATCACACCTCATCGCCGCCGGTTTGGGACGATGAATGGCGCGCCTTTATCCCGGCCAACGTCGAAGAGCCCCTGGGCGTGCGCAGCGAAGAAGAAATCAACTCCTGGTTATCGCAAGCCGGCGCCTGACCATGGCAAAGGCAGATCGCGAGCTGAGCATCGTCGCCCAAGATCGAGGCATCTATATTGTCCGTTCAGTAGCTGCATCTGGAGACGACAGCGAAGGGAACATCTACCATGTTGATGCCAATCGGCTCAGTTGTGATTGCCGTGCCGGCCAGGTACGACGCGCCTGCCGGCACGTCGCTCATGTCAGTCGGCTATTGACCGGACATGAGCCGATCATGCCGCTGGCGGTGAGCGGCCCCGCTCCAGTTAGTGCGGGAGATCTGCCCGATGAAGGCTTCTAGATTAGCATTTAAAATGGGCTTGACGGTCAAGCGTGTTGAGTGGAGATTGTTCGACGTCGCTTATGTCTGGAGCAATATTCTTTCATCATGATGTATCCGTTACACGCTACGGCCGGAGTCGTTGCCTTCGCGGCTGCCGCCACGTTAACTGGCACCGTAGCCGAAGCTCCATTAACAACCTTTGGTGTTGCCGCCCTGGCGGGGCTTATTCCCGATCTGGATAATGGCCGTCGCGGATCAGTTTTGCATACACGAAGGCGCTTCTTTCTGGTGGCCGCCTTCTTCTCGCCGACGGCCTGGTTCACCGATCATCGCGAACGGTCTCATTCCGCCATCGGGCTTGGTCTATTCGCGGCACTATGTCTGCTGTACGCGTTTTTAATTTCGATTATTTTTGAAGGGGTCAACTTCCCCTTTATTTATCTGCTCGCCGCCGTCGCAGGCTATGCCAGCCATTTAGTCATGGACATGTTCAATAAGCCGGGGATTCCACTCCTGTGGCCGATCCCAATTCCTTTCTATTTTCCACCCTGGCGGCGACTGCGTATTGCGGCCGACAACCCTCTGCAACATATGCTGACCTTGATTGGCTTCATGGCGCTAGGGGCTCTGCTCTACCCCTATGCAGGCGACATCGTGGCTGCCACCGGCAGTGACGAGACGCTGCCGGGCATTGTCAAGGGCATCTTTAGTGGCTTGGGCGATCTACTGCGTTGGGCTATCGGTAGCATAGGTGGAGAATAAAATGGAACACACCAAAGACGGGCAGTGGCACTCGCCGGAAAATGGGACCTACCCTCGACGCGCCCAGATGGCGGATATTGATGCTGTTATTGATCTATCTCCAGTCTGGCCGCCGCTGCGCTGGGAAGTTACCACGCCACGTCACAACCAGCGCCTGGCCGGCGAAGCTGAGCAGCTCAAGCAAGCTGAGCTGGCGGCTGAACGAGCAATGACTATGATGCTTGAAGAGTGTAAGTGCGACGCCTGTCGCGCCGCAAGGAGCCTTTAATGACTATTTTCGCCGTAACCACTGGCGGCCATATGACACTTATCGAGGCGCGCACAGCACAGTCGGCAGCCAAGCAAGTAGCGCGTGACATCTGGGAGCGTAAGAGACATGCCTTCAAGATGACGTTGGCTGATGCCGCCGAAGAAATCGACTCGGTACACGCCGCGACGGACGAAGACATCGACTGGGTGCGAGGCATGGGTGGCCGCGTGCCGGGCGAAGATGGCTGGTAGGATAAGCGGATCGAGGTATAATTCAAACCATGAAACCACTTGATTTTGCCGAGACGCTTAGTGCCGTAGCGATTGCCCACGGTAAGCCTGCGGTTTATCTGTCGATTAATACACATAGCGTTGATGGGGATTTCGCTGCCGAGCTGGAGATGACGCTGGCCGCAGCTCCCTATCTGCGCGACATGGCCCGTTTCGGCCAACTGATTGCTGACGGGTATGGCTATGTTGTTTGCGAATCGGAAGAGGAGATGCTCGAGCTATATGAGCAGACGGTCGGCGATGATGGCCCGACGGCGCGCAATCCATACCGCGGCAATGAACGCGGAGCCGGCAACATCTACGTCCTGACCTGTGATGCTTCTGGTAAGCTGCTCAACGAAAACACCTGATCCAATTTTTAAGAGGAGAAATTTCAATGCAACGCCGCGTAGTGGTTGTGATGGGCGCTGATGGCGTCGACGCCGTTTATGGCAATGACGAAAAAATCGAGACCTTCTTTATTGATGCTTCCATGCTCGAGGATGAAGAATGGCCGGTGGCGATCTCGAATGAAGGCCAGGCCATAATGCCAGGCACAGTTGATGACCTTGCTCAAGCCGCGGGCGACTTTGATCCACGCGTGGTAGCCTTAATTGAGGAACTGCTGGGCTCCGAGTCTGAGCGATGAAGCATCACTCGCCTTTAATCATAGCAGTCGAGCGACGGGGGCAGAAAGACTAAAATGAGCGACACCATCCGAGAGGTCGGGGACGGCACGCGCCACGAAGACGTGATTTGTACAGGGCTTCTGATCCAGCAGGGCTCGGCTCGAGTCGTCGAAGCCTACATGCAAGAAATCTATAAAGGGCGCGAAGTCTGGCGCATGCGAGATGATAAGTATGATCCGCCCGGCACAGAATACACTCGAGTAACAGTCGAACAGTCAGAGTGATCGTAGCTCACCAATCAAGGGGCTACGCCAGCTTCTTTACAGAGGAGCGGGCGCAAAAATACTTGTCCCAGCTCAGAAATAACAAGAGGTTCAAATGTTCAAGGTTATCCGCAAGGTATGGCCCAACGCGCGCGGCGAGGTCATCGGAGAATTCGAAAGCGAAGAAGACGCAGCCCAGTTAATTGAGCAGCAGATCACCAGCGATGAAGCTCATCTCCGCGCACTGTATGGCGATGCGGTGCAGGGGCCCATTAAAGCTCCTTATGTATCAAAAGATACCAAGACGCTCTACGGCTATGAAGTCTATGCGCGCATCAATGGCCAGATAGCCGGTGCCGTTGAGTGCTGGGCAAACGCTCCGCTGAAGCCTTTAGATCCATAATTTCTGCTCCGAAACGATAATCGTCACCAACGCGGCAGAGGATCAAGAATCCCCTTCACTGGCCCATTGCTTGACGGCGTGCGTGCAGAGGGCATATTCGCGCCGACACCCTGTGAGCCAATGAGCCATGAAGATCGAATTTGAAATCGAAGACTCCAAGATCGAGCGTATTATTCGCACGCTAGTCGGCAGTCGCCCGGCCACGCCCGCCGATGCTGCCATGCTAGCCAAACAGTATCTAGAGATCCTCAATGTGCATCAGCTACAGGTGGAAGCGGGCGATGCCGATGCGATGATTCTTAACATCGACGACCTCGAGAATCTACTGGTTGGATTAGCTGGCGAAACCCGCAACATCGATGACCTCAATTTGCGGGGCGTGCCTATCAGTCAAAGCTTTGACGGTGGCGCTACCGAAGAGCCATTTAATCTCACTAACGTCGAGAAGCACTTCCAGGCTATCGCTGCCGCAGCCTTAGTTGATTCACGTCTGGCCTGGGTTCATATCAATCGTCTCATGCCCGATGGCTCACGTAAGAATTGGCATTGGTGGGTACAGCCACCCTATCCGGCGCGCCTGCCAATCCTGTGGCAGGGCGATCACTGGGAAGTAATGTACAACCCCAACACGGTCATCTTGGAAGGTCAGATGCACGACGCGCGCGAGATGAGCTCGCGAGAAGTTGCCGAGCTTGAAGGAGGCGCATGATGCGTCGTCTGGCCATTGCCATAGCCCTACTGGGTGCGCTGACTGCCACCCCAGTCCTTGCTCAAGATCCAACCGCTGCTCCGTCGGCTTCACCGCCCGCCTCGGCGACACCGACGCCGCCCGTCGAACGTCCTCTGAATCCGGCAATCCTCGAGGGAGTGGTTTACAACATTGATGGCCAGGTATTTGCCGATGTGCCTGTGACTGCGGCCCTGGCACCGGAGCCGGGCGGGCGACCGGTGAAGGCGACCGTCAACACCGATGCAGAAGGTGAGTTCTCGTTCGCCGAGCTGCCGCCGGGGAACTACTTCTTGGCTATTGGCGATACCAGTGTCGTCTATCGCAACGACACCTCCGCGGGCAGCTTGGTGGTGCGCACCTTTTTCAACTCGATCACTTCAGTTTCAATTTATATGAACGATGATGGCGTGCCGGAAGCAGAAGACCCGGTCGTCACCAGTGTAGGCCCAGCCGAACCGACGCCACGGCCGGTAGATCAGCTTAATCCATTTACAGTCGCTCTTGAGCAGGCACTGGCGGTCGAATATCAGCCGGAAGAGTTTGGGGTTGTCGGTGATCCGTCTGGCCCTGGCATACTGGGCACTCTCATGCTGCTGCTAATTGTTGCGGGCACGATCACATTGGCTACATTTACTTGGTACGTTACTGTGCGACTCCCCACGGTCAGTCGCTATCGTGGCAATACAACCTAACCTTTGGAGGCTTCTTTCATGCGCAATACCAGATCCTACGCCCCAGCCGCATGGGCTGTATTTGCCGCCTTGGCAATGCTGCTGCTCGTGCCTGGACTGGCGTTGGCAGCCGAAGCGCCGCAGCTAGCCTGGCCTGGCCAGACGGGCGAGATCATCAAGCGCCTGACCCCGATTGCTGCCCTGTTGGTCGTAGGCTTTGGCCTATTTTCCATCGTTTCAGCGGCATTGGGCGGTATGAGCAAGGCCGCTGGTGGCGGCACCAATGCACCAACTATCCGTTCTGCCATTCAGACTCCGGTCAGCGTGACGGTTATTGCCCTGATCACGATCGTCGTCATTTACGGCTTTTTGGACATCATCAACGCCGCGCTGGCTTGGATTTATAGCTTTATTTAATCCGTACGCGGATTGAGCATGACATCCGAGTCAGTTAGGCAAAGAAACCTGATGAGCAAAACGCGCTCATCAAAGGCGATTTTCTAGACGTCTTGCCATATTGAAGCAACCTTGATTATGCCTCGATCCACATCCTCTTAGGAGAAAACCAATGCCTCTGGCAGCTTTAATTCAACTCTCGGAAGATTCCAAGAAGTTCCTTGGCCTCTTTGAGCCTCTATTTGTCGCCGTCGCGGACATCGTCCTCGTCGTCGGCATGATGGGCATTCTGTTTGCAGCCGTTACGGCCGGCATCAGCGCCCTACAGGCTTACAACAGCTCTGACTACGGCGACGGAAAGTCTGGCGGCGCTCGCGATTACGCGATGCGTGTCATCTGGCTCATTCTGTTCGGCGTCATCTTCGGTCTGCTCTTTGTGCGCGGTATCGACGTCTTCCTGCTGATCGCAGGCGGCGCGACCGAGCTACTGAGCCAGGGCGGCGTCAACCAGCAAGATCAGTTCCGCTTCCTGGGCATCTTTGCTCCGCTAGCTGTCTGGATTGTCGGTGCTGCTTCGACCGTTATCGTTCTGGCCTTCATCTTCGTCGCTGGATTCAAGACGGTGAAGTTTGCCAGCCTGAAGAAGTCTGACGAACACGCCAAGGCGGGCGAGCAGATCAAGCACATCTTGATTGCCTTCGTAATTGCCCTTACTGCCTGGCTATCGCTGAACTTCGGCTTCGCGATCATCAGCTCCATCGTCGAGGGTGGTTCCGACCTCATCGACGAGGGTAAGAACCTCCAGTAAGGTTCTTACGGAGAGGACACTCACTCTATCAGCCTTCGCTCGATAGAGTGAGTGAAGTGGATCCGCAAGGGCCCCTGGTACTGCACCTGCAGCGCCAGGGGCCCTTGTCGCTTGATCAGGGCCGTTTACAAGACTTCCTCCGGCGATGATGACAAACTTAATCCTCATACCTACTCAGGTGGTTCTAATACAGCAATGAAGCGTTTAAGCTCCAAGGGCCGGCTACTGAGCCTAGTTATGCTAGGCGCCTTCGTGCTGTCCGCCTGTGGCGGTGGTGGCGAGGGCCCGAACCTGGTAGGCGATGACGTTCAGTCTCCGGTTGTCCCAGCTTTCATGGCTGGCCTGGATGCCAACAGCGTTAACGCCTATAAGGGCTGGTGGCGCTCACAGAGCGACACCGCATTAAGCGGCGTTAATTGGATTCCGATGCAGCCTGAGTGTGGCTTGCGCTATTCATATGAGCAGATGACCGAAAGCTGGGGTGCCAATCTTGGCGGAGAAGGCTTTGCCACGGGTAGCGGTTGGCTGCTGGCTACGCCGGATGATGGACCGGGGGCGGCTTTCGTCACCGATACAGAAGCTTTAATCATTCTTGAAGGTCGAGCCTTCCAAGGCCAAGGGCAAGATCCGGAATGCACGCGTCCTGACATTCACGATCGTGTGTATGTGCCCGTTCGTCTGTCGCTGAGCAGCGGACAGTGGCAGGTTGATGGCGCCTCGAGCGTCGGTGCGGTGGTCACCATCAGCGCCCAGGCTGGCGTGCGCTCACAGCCGCTCACCAGCGGACTGGAACTGTCCGAAGATGAGCCGGCATTCTATTCGCCGTTCCGACTGGCGCGTTTCCGGGTTACCGAAGAAAACCATGAGCGCGTCCAGCAGTGGGCTCAAGTCAGCAAGGTGCAAGCTTCGCAACAGCTGCGCCTGATCTGGTTCCGTTATGACGATCTCAATCCCATCTTTGCCTCGATGGCAGCAGCCGGTGGCGGTTGCCGTACGGCGGCCTTCTATGCTTTCTATGGCGACGAAGGCGGCGGCTGCGGTACAACGCTGAACCAGGACGATGACACCAAGATCACCTGGCTCGATGACTGGGGTCGTCAGGGCGGCACCAACGAGCAAGTCAGCTCCACGCAGGGCGGCATCGGTCCAATCGGCGGTGAGAGTTGGGGGCCAATCAATGACAAGTTAACCGAGATGACGCGCCCTGGCGGCAATGCCAGTGCCTTGCGTTCACAGTTACGCGATCTACTCGAGGAGCGCGGTGCTCTGACGACATCAAGCCCACCGGCTGAATTTGGCGGTTGGAGCTTTGATCCGCGCGAGGTTTTTGCAATCATCAGCAGCAATGGCAAGAACTCATACGATGCCACCCGCGACGCCCTTGAAAAGGACGGCGCCGAGGTTCAGCAGGCGCGCTGGCTGCCATACGCTGGCTACGTAGGCCCGGCTGGCGAAGAGCGCACCATGACGGTCACCAGCTCGCAGAATGCTCAAGACATGGGCATGACCGAAGAAGAATTCTATGAGCAATTTAGCTTCCTAAACTTCACCGGCAGCTCCACTCGTCAGATGCGTTATGCCATGTTCTCAACCAGCTCGCAAAATGCATCTGGCACTGATGGCGGCCTGCTCTTTGACCAGGCGCCATTGACGAAGTTTAATATTTCTGTAGTCGACGCCTTGCGCGGCGACAATCGAGGTACCTATATTTCTGACTGGATTCCAACCCAGTTCGTTGGCCGCGAGGGCCCCGACGGCTCGTATCGCCGCAGCTATAACCTCATCTTCGAGCCGGGTCAGGCGCTCAACGCCTTCATCTTGGATTTGCTCTATAACGCTTACACCGCCACCTTCGGCGCTGGCGTCAGCGCACTATCGCGCTTCGATACCGGCAGCTTGCTGGCTGTGCCGACGTTGGACCGCTTTGAAGTTGACTACTACGGTCCAGCAGGACCTGTCTATAAGGCAACTACTGACGTCGATACCTTACGCGGTTGCCAGCTGAGCGCCGCCCGCGGCGGCTCCTCTTCGCCAGAAGACGCGCCCGCTTGCTATAGCGAAAATGGCCTCTACACCATGTGGAGCATGATCCGCTCGTTGATGATGATCTTTGTGCTGGTCTACATGGCCTGGTATTTCATCAACCAGATGACCCAATGGCGCAAGAACCGCCTCCAGCCGCTGGGCTTCCTGGTCCGCATCTTCATTGCTTTTGTGCTTCTGTTCACCCTCGACGCTATCATCAAGGGCATGTCAATTTTGACGGCAGAGGTGATTTTGATCACTAACTCTATCGGCACGGCTATTAACGGCGGTGAGCCGTATAGCTACCTATGGCTGTTCACTGGCTTCTTGGATACACCTGCTCGTGATTACAGCATTTTGCTGATGGCCGTCGTTGCGCTGTTCGCGATCGTCGGCTTAGCAGTATTGGCCCTGTTCACCCTGTTGCGCCTACTATTCGTGGTCATCATGGTGGTCATGAGCCCGATCTGGGTGTACTCGCTGATCACCGATCCAGAAATGCGCTGGTTCTACTCGAGCTTGCGTCTGACGTTGCGCATGTATCTGATTCCATTGATCACGCTGACCATGATCTTGGCCTTCTTCGCCGTGATCCAGTTGTTCGGGATCGGACCTTCGAGTCCGCCGGTGCTGCTGGCTTTCGTGAGCGTCGCGCTGATCGCGGTCCTGGCTCCGGTGGCCTGGATGAGCGCCCACTGGGTAGTCAAGGGCCCCATGTCGGCAGTACGAGCGGCAATCGACAATGCCAACAAGGCCGCCGAAGACAGCGAAGCCAATGCTTGGCTGGGTGGCCCTGCTAATCGCGGCAACGTACCGTTGGCCGAAGGCGTCAGCGCACGCGGCAACGCGCGCGCCTCTGGTAGTGAGAGTGAAAAAGTACGTGAACTGGAATCGCGATCGACACCCACTGGCGGCTCCGGCGGTGAGCGTATTGCCGGTAGCGTAGAGAGCGAAAGATTAGGCTCGAGCTCATCGCCAAGTGGCGATAGTGAAGAAAATAGTGGCGGCTCTGGCCGCCTGAGCGGAACAGATGGCAGTCGTCGTGCCTTGACTGGCGGCGGCGAGGGCGAGATGCGCCCCAAGGGCAAGGCGCTTAGTTTGTTCGGCGATGCCGTCCTAGGCTTGGCCGGTGGCGGTCTGAGCTCGAATGCCTTCCAGATGCGATCATCGATCGCTCTGGCCGAGCGTGATATAAGCCGCAAAGAATCGATACTGGCCAGTGCCGAGGCTGCGGCTGACCGCGGTGAGGCGGGCGCCGCAGAGCGCGTTGCCCAACTGCGCGAAGATATTGATCGTAGTAAGAGCCACCTTCGCGGACTGCGTGCTCGCCTATCCGGCCAGCCCGTTGAAGAGCCTGCCCGTCACGTCGAGCAGCCAGCCCAGGCAACGCTCTTTAACGCCGATGACACGCCGGCTATTGCCACTTCGGCAGGCTCCGCGGCGCGTGGCGGTCGTCTTCGTCGAATCGGCGCCATCAGCGGCCGCGTGGCCATGGGTGGCGGCGCCGCTTACACGGGGGGACTGACTAACTTCGGTCTGGCCGCAGCTAATTTCTCCAAGGCAGTTGTGTTCCGCGATGTTGCGAATCTACGCCATGAATTTGGCGTTCCCGGCAAGGAAATGTTATCGGCCATTGCCAGCGGCAAGCTCGTTGATAGCGGCTGGAATGAAGCCAGCGGTGGCGGTCGTTTCCTGGCTCGTATTACCAGCCCTCGACAGACTGCGTCAGAAGTAGGCAGCTATTTCTCCAAGCCTGCTGCCGCCGCTTCAATCAGGTCAGCAATCGGTAGCGGTGCTGAGCAGTTGCGCTCACGTCGCCCAGATTTCCCTAGCTCTGAGCGTCGTTCGCCCGCTCCAGAGTCGACCTCAGATGCGGGCAATGAGACGATGGGACAATTAGGCAAGCCCGAAGACTGGCGCTAGACGGCCAACACGAGCGACTGACTTGACGGCTGGCGACAGCGGGCACAAGTTGCATTTATGGCTCGCTATAAGATACCCAAGCCGGTTGACGATCAGAAATTCGTTACCTTCTATGGGTTAGACCTGAACGAAATCATCATCTTTGGGGCACTGGTCATCATTGTGCCTTTATTGATGATGGCTACCGGGTTGCCCTTCCAGCTTAAATTGTTGGGCGTTGCTTGTTTGTGGGCCACCGGCTTTTTGCTACTCTTTTATCGCGTTGATGAACGCAGCATGCTTTTTTGGATTGGCAAGCTGCTGCCATATTGGCTCAGTCAACATACATTTCGCCCCACCATCATTGGCGAGCGGGTTGGCCCC